>Ga0210394_10000677_pt1 | contig 65578 bp, 93 predicted proteins | sample IncBWC12MmetaG_FD_160121 | JGI IMG/M metagenome (GOLD analysis project Ga0210394, IMG submission 160121) | Forest soil microbial communities from Barre Woods Harvard Forest LTER site, Petersham, Massachusetts, United States - Inc-BW-C-12-M | ecosystem: Environmental > Terrestrial > Soil >...
CGCGCGGGCGGCACGGTTCAATGATCAGCGGTTGCAGATCATGCTGGCGAACGGGTACGACCAGCAGGCATTGGAAGCGCGCGACGCGCTGGCCAAGTCGAAGGTCGAGTTGGCGGATGCGACGCAGCGTTTGCAGGAAAATGAAGTCCGCAGACAAGTATTTTCTGCGTTTCTCGGTGATAGCAAGGATCCAGAAAAAATTAAGAAGGCTGCACACGACTCCCAAGCGTTAATGTACGCTGATTTTTTGTCGTCGCCTGGAGCCAAGACACCTCAAGAACTGGCTGTTGCCAGTGTAATTACACAGCCAGGATTCATGGAGTTGCCCGGAGAGGAACAGACTAGACGGATCGTTGATGCTGCGACGACTTTTCAGGCGAAGGGACTCAAAGCTGCCGAGGAAATTCGCGAGCGGCAGGTGGTAAAGGATGGTTTGCGGCAAAAGAATCCAGATTGGCCCGCCGATAAACTGGAATTGGAAACAGACAAGGCAATGAAAGAGGCCAAGGCCCCGCCGGTTACCGGCAACAAGCGCGTCGATATGGAGTCGCACATCGGCCAGTACGATGATGCGTTGAAATTGATCGACGGCATCGATAAGACGCTGAACAAATATGCCGGCGCTGCAGGTGTGGCGGGACGTGCCACGCGATTAGGAGAAGTAGTTAGTAATATTCTCGGTTCTAACAAAAGTGATCGTAAGCAGATGATGCGCGATATTGAGCAGTTGCAGATTATGGCGCCGCGGCTTTTGCTTGACCAGAAAACAGGTCGCCCGCTATCGGTTGAAGCTGGCAAGATTAGCGATGTTATTGCTGGTTTAAGTCTTGGCGATACCACGGCAAACACTTTGCGTGCGATGAAAGAGCTTAGAGAGCGATTGAGCACGATCCGCGATCGTGACAAGGCGCAACTTCCGGGCGGCACTCCAGCTCCTGCCGCTGCTCCTGCCGATCCTGACGACAGACCTTGGGAAAACGACCCGCTGAGTCATTAAATGGTCGATCTTGCCAATATAGGGCCTGAAGGCGTCACCCCGGATCTGGACAAAGCGCCTCCCGCGGTGACCGATACCGCGTCTTATGAGGCCATCGGTCCTGGGATGGACTACATCGATCCCAAGGGGCAGAAGCGCACCAAGCCGTACCGCGTCAAAGATGCCAGCGACTACGCAGGACTGCCCGAGGGCGTGCCTTACGTCGATCCTGAAGGCAACACGCGCACAAGTCCGAAATATGAGGACTTGGATTTCACCACCCAGACGCTCTACAACATGAGCGTGACTGATTCCGAGCGCAAGAAAGCGCTGGAGCGCGGTTATCCCGGCAAAGTCAAGGAAAACAAGCAGACCGGCGAGATGTACGTCGATGAGGACGGCACCTTGCGCCGCTCTCGCGGCTTCCAGCGCTCGCCACTATCGTTCATGGCCTCCCAGGCAGCGCCGGTCCTTGGCTCGATCGCTGGCGAGGTCGGCGGTGGCGTGGCGGGTGCTCCTGCCGGCCCTCCCGGCGTGTTCGGCGGTGCCGTAGCTGGCGGTGCTGCCGGCGGTGCTGCGGGGCAGGGTTTCAACGACGCGATCATGGCGCTGGCCGGCGTGTACGACCGTACCGGCGCGCAGGAGGCGGACGAAGTGACCCTCTCGGGCCTGTTTGGCGGCGCCGGTGCCGGCATCGGCCGTGGTCTCGCCGCTGCCGCGCCTGCGATTAAGGGTGCGATCAAAACGGCATTGCCCAAAGCTGTGGGCGACTTTCTTGGTGAAACACCAGAGAATATATCACAAGCTGTTGCTTTGCGGGATAAGGATGTTTTAGTGCCAGCGTCAGCGCATATGAAAGAGGCGCCGCACGTTATCAATATCAATGAACGATTTGATCCAGCATTTCGCACACAGGATCCGCTGCTGCAATCGGCGACTGGGCATTACGAGAAGTCCGGTAAGGACATTCTCAACACGCTTTCCGGTGACGCCGGTCCTCCAAACGTCAAGTTGCTGACCGACCCTGAAGCTGCGGTGTCCACCGAACGCGCCGGTGAGGCTGTGCTGGGCCGCACGCGCGAGGAATTGCGCAAGGCAGATGAAGCGTTGCGCGCAGCGCTCGAAGCGCGCCGCACCGAACTGACGACCGGAATGCAAGAGCGCATTGCTGCCAAGGAAGGTCAAACCCGACAGCTCGAAGCAGCCGCGACCGACGCGCGCAACGCCGCCCAGAAGGTGATCGACGCCGGTTTCAGCGAGATCGACAAGTCGAGCCAGGCGGCCATGGATGCTGTCAAGGCCGGGCACAACAGCGGCAGTCTCTGGCAACAGGTTGCCGAGAAAATCCAGAAAACACGCGCTGGTATTATGGCGCGGGCCAACAAGATGTATTCGGAAGCCGACTCGCTGGCCGGCGGGCTGAAACCGGACATCAGCGGTTTGCCGGAACGCGCGCAGGAATTTCTCAACGAATTACCGGAAGGTTTTGAGGGCAAGTACCCGACGATTGTTAAGCAATTACGTGATATGGCTGGCGAGGTGGACGAAGAAGGTAAGGTTGTTCGCGAGCCGGTGCAGCCGACATGGGCGCAATTGCATAATCTGCGCTCGGTGATGCGCCAGAATTATAACCGCCTCGATCTGACGCCCGACGTGAAGCAGGGCACGTTCAAATTCTTCGCCAATCGCGTTGATGAAATCCTCAACGATGCGGATGCTGTGCCCGAGCTGCAGGCGGCAGCCAAACAACTTCGCGAGGCCGACAACTTTTATCGTGAGAATATGGGCGCGTTCAACGACAAGCGTATCCAGGCGGTGATGGATGGTCTGGACGCCGGGCTGCCGGCCGATCCCAAGGTGCTGTTCGACACCATCGTCAAGGAAGGTCGCTCAGACTTGACGCAAAAGGTTGCCAATATGGTCGGCCCGAATCTGTGGGCCGGGGTCAAGGCGGCCGATGTGCGCGATATGCTGGAGCAGTCGAAGTCGTTGACAGGACAGATCGACGGCAGACGGTTTGTCTCGCAGGTGCTGGAGCGTTACCGCAGCGGGATGCTCGAAGCGGTTCACGGCAAAGCAGTCACACAGAAGTTGTTGCAGCAGGCACAGAACATCGAGGCGCTGTCCGGCCGCTTGACCATCCCTGCTCAGCCCGGCGACACGATCGGCGATATCATAACCAAGGCCAAGATGGCTGCCGACGCGGCGAAGGCCGCAGCCAAGGCTGATCCACTGGGTACGATCACCAAGGAAGTGCGCGGCATTGAAGCAAAATTGCAAAACACCCAGAAGCTGGCGCGGCAGAAGCTCAAGGCCAACAACCCGCTCGACTTCCTGTATGACGAGTCGGTCGGTGCTTCGGAAGCCGTGGACAAGATTCTCGGCAGTGAGGATTTGATCATCGCCGCCGCTTCGAAGTTCGGCCCCGACTCGCCGGAATTCAACTTGCTGCGCCAGACTTGGGCGCAAAAACTTTTGACAAATACCTTGCAGCCGAGCGGAAAACTGGCGAAAGTATCTGAAGAAGTTCAGCGTATTATGTTCCCGGGTACGAGCCTAGATCAGATGCGGACTCTAGCTAAAGAGATGGACTTTCTTTTAGCTACAAGAGGGGGTGCTGGCGGTTCGTCGATGGCTGGCGGTATGGCGGCCATGTCTCATGTTGAACATCCTTGGAGCGCGGTAGTTGGCAAAGGCGGCGAATATCTACCAAAGGCTCCATTCGCCGATGCTGTCGGGCGTTTTATTTTGGGCAAATACTATAAATTTGTAACTGATATGGCAAATAACCCAGCGTTTTTGCGCTGGATTGAGAAGGGACTTAAGGGTGACGATCAGGCGCGCGAGATGGTGAAAGAACTGGTGCAAAGACGCATGAAGATCGGCGGCGCTGCCGGCGCGGGCGTTGGGCAGTCGCAATTCCAAACCCCAAATCAGAGCGTGTTGTTGCCATGACCAATTTTATAACGCGATCAGAAAATTGCGCTAAAACAGCACAAGAAATAGTCGAATCACTTGCTGATACAGCGCCCAGCGAAAGATTTGCGATTCTTGTAACAGCCCTTTGCATGGTGCTATATCCAGACCCTGATGGGCCTGCGTTGCTTGCGACAGCAATAGATCAGCTTAAGCGGCACGCTATCCCTATGACCGGTAAACAATGACCACCCTTTCCGACATCGAGAAACTGGCGCAAAAGACTGCCTGCGATGCGTTGGATAAAGATACTCCGCTTGAAAAGCGTATAGACGCATTGAAGGTTTTGGGACTCTATTATACCGCGCTGAAGAAAGCCGCTGGCCAGGACGTCCAGGAGTCGAACGAGCCGACGATGGACGATATGCGCCAGCAGATCAACGATCAGGAGACAGGGAATGGCAGAGCCGTTCAAACTCGAAGTCGTTCCCGAAACTGAAGAATCCGAAACCAAGTCCGGCACTGACGCCGGCATGACCATGCTAATGATGGGGCTTGGCGCCCTGTCGAAGCGTGCGCTTGCGGCCATGCCGGCGCTGTTCGCGGTGCCCGCCGTAGGCTCCGCGTTCTGGCTCTGGTACCTCACGCCAAAACCCGACGTGTTCCAGATCGTCTCGCTGACGATCTACGCGCTGTTCGTTCTGACCGCGTGCTGGCTGGTGAGAATGAGATGATTAAGATCCTCGTCTTTCTCGCCATCCTGCTGACACCAACCTTAGTCGATGCACAAACTCCCGTTGTCGTTTACTGCGATACTGGAACAGCGGGTGCAAATCGCTACGTCCCGTGCAATACCACGAACTTATTTCCGACTTCCGCCGCTGCTTCAGCAGTGGTTTTAAGTCATGCGGTTACGACAAGTTTAGGTACATCTCTTGTCGTCAAAGCTGCGGCAGGTGATCTGGCAGGGTTTAATTGCACGGCGATCACAGGTGGTGCTGCAGGTTACTGTATTGCTTATAATGCAGCATCGGCGCCAAGCACGGGGGCTTTGACGGGCGCGGCAGTTCTTGATGTTTGCTATTTCGATACGACAGCGCGCGGCTGCTCGTTGGCACACATCAATGGCACCGTCGCGTATGGTACTGGAATTGTCATTTTGATGACTTCGGCAACCACGCCGTTCACTTATACGACCGGGACTGACACGGGGTACATCTCAGCGGATTATGAATAATGCGCAAGATTCTTGCAGTTTGCTTTGCGCTTTGTTTTATCACACCTGCAAATGCCCAGATTGTGTTGCCGGGAGGAAGTTCTGGTGGCGGTTCCGGCACCGTCACCAGCATATCCGCAGGCTGCGCTGGTGTAGTAAGCCCGAGTCCAATCACGACGACCGGAACGATTTCAACGGCTGAAGTGGTGAATCTGCAGACCGGCGCCAATTACCCGATCAACAATACCGATTGCGGCAAGCTAGTCGATCTATCCAATGGGTCGGCCCAAATTCCAACGATTGCTCAAGCTGGCACTGGCGGTAACTTCGCTGCGAACTGGTACGCTGACATCTGCAATATCGGCGCCGGCACGCAGACGCTAACCCCCGCGACTTCGACCATCAATGGCGCGGCGACGCTGCCGATCATTAAGGGCCAGTGCTACCGCGTGGTATCGGACGGCACCAATTATCAGACCGTTGGCGCAGGAACGTTCGGCACGACCGGCAGCGGCAATCTGGTCTATGCCACGTCGCCGACGCTGGTCACGCCCATTCTCGGAACGCCGACATCGGTTACGTTGAACAATACCTCGGACGTGATCGGCGGCGTCACCATGACGCTGGGGTCTGATGCCACTGGCGACCTCTACTATCGGAATTCATCCGGCGTACTGACGCGGCTTGCGGTTTGCACCGGAACGAATGTCCTCGGCGCTTCTGGCGGTTTGCCCGCCTGCGTGGCGCAGAGCGGTGGCGGCCTTACGATCAATTCAACCACCGTCAGCGGCGGCAGCGCGGGTAACCTGCTTTATACGGATGGATCAGTAATACAGGCAACAAGTGGCATCACTTATACTGCCAGCCATGAGATCAATACACAAAGCATCGGTGCGACCTCGACTGACGGTTATGTGCTGACCAACACAACCGCGGCTGCTTCCGGTGCGCAGCAATGGTCGCCCCGGTTGCGTCTTAGCGGGCAGGCTTGGAACACGACCGCCACAGCGGCTACGAACGAAGTGGATTGGATCATCGAGAATCAGCCGGTTCAAGGTGTGGTGACGCGCGTCGGCAGCAATTTGGTGATGTCGTCACAACTTGCTGGTGGTGGCTATACGCCAGTTTTCGCGGTGTCGTCGCCGAACGTCATTGCGAATAGCTATTACGCGCTCTGGCTTGGAGAAAGTACCTTCACGACTTCGACCGCTTTGATACAGACAGCAGGGATGAACAACACGGTTTACTTCAACGCACCAGGTGCGTCTGGCGGGTTCACATTTCTTGTCAACAACGGTAGCAATTTGGCTGTGATTACTTCCGCCGGTTTATTTGAACTTCCGCAGATTAGCAGCGACGCAACGCATACCGACGCGACGGTATGTGAAGATACTACGAGCCATGCGTTCTATTCTGGATCGGGCACTCTGGGAATTTGCCTCGGCACGTCGAGCACGCGGTACAAGCATGATATTGGTGATTTAGACGTTGGGCTGGCCGAGATCATGAAATTGGAGCCGGTAAAGTACAAGCTAAATTCCGATCATGGTGATCCGGACAAATTGCTTTATGGGTTCACAGCCGAGCAGGGCATCAAGGTGCTTCCGAAACTCGCCGGTCTTGACGACCAAGGCCAACCCAACACCTTTGACTATCTAGGCGTCGTGCCGGTTCTAGTAAAGGCGCTGCAAGAGCAACAAGCCGAAATCGAGCAACTCAAACGCAAGGTCCGGTAGGCCATGCGAAAGTTTGTGATAGCCGCGCTTGCTGTTGCTTGTGCGGCGCTATTCTATAGTAAATCATCCTCGCAAGTTTTCTTCATTGACAACTGCGGCACATGTCCGTGCCACGTCGCTCCGACCGCCAGCAGCACCTTCATTGTAGCCGAAGGCGACAGCATCACTCAAAATCACGGTGCCACGGGAGTCACCAGCTATCCTAATTTGTATGCTCCGAATACGTCGCTGGTTACTTTGCAGAATAATGGCCACTCCGGCGATGGGGTTGCTGGACCTGTCTCGCGCGAGTCATCCGACATTGCTCTTATCAGTTCAAACCCAGGTTTTAGCAAATACATCTATACGATTCTGATTGGGGTCAATGACTCAAGCAACGCAACCTACTATCCAAACAATGCTGCAGGTCTTGCCACAGCCATCGGTGGGGTGTGTGACAGCGTTAAATCTGGGGGTTTTACCTATGCTGTAGTTTCGACTTTAACCGATTTCGATAGCGATCAAGCCCATGAGACATGGCGGGCAACGCTCAATGCCGCCATTTCTGCATTGGTCCCGACGCACTGCGATGCCTTGATTGACTACGGCAGCAGCGCGTCGGTAGGCATCCCCGGAATATCGCTGTTCACAAACCTATTCAGCGACGGCACTCACCCGACCAATCTTGGTCAGACATACATGGAGTGCATGTACGCGGCGACCATTAACAGCCTGATTGCTGGTGCGGTAACCCCCGGTTCTGTTTTCAATATCCAGCAAGGAGCAACCAAAAACATTTCGATTGCGTTGTCGTGGTCGTTTCCCAGTTCCGGCGGATATTATTCGGATTATTCAATTCAATACGCCGTTCACGGCTCTGGAAGCTGGACATCGTTCTCTCATACCGCGTCGCGCAATCCCTCTGTTCTGCTGACGGGACTTTCGGCGGCCACTGCCTACGATGTCCGCATTGCCCCAACAGGCACGCTAGGACAAGGGCCTTACATATTCAAGGCGATGACGGCAACGCTCACCACGTTGCCGGACACGCTCGATAATCTCACTGCTACGCCCATATTTACGCTGTCGAACAGCAACCTTACGGCTACATCGAATCCGACCGGCGCAATAGAGAACGTGGCTCGTTCCCTGATCGGCAAGTCAACCGGCAAATGGTATTTCGAATTTTTGGTTGCTGGAACGGGGGCGGCATACAGCTATGGCATTTGTGATGATACGCAGTTGCAATACATGCCACTCAGTTTCGATCTTGGCACCTATGCCAACAGCGTAGCATCAGGCGGCACACCGAATATTACGGGCTTCACCATTGCAAATGCGGTGACGATAACGCCGGGACTCGGCGACCGGATCATGATTGCGTTTGATGCGGACGCGAAAAAAGCGTGGCTCGGCATCAACAATGTGTGGGGCGCGAGCGGCAATCCAGCGACTGGTGCCAACCCGTGGCTGACATGGAGCGGCAGTTACACAATCTATGCGGCTTTGGGGCTAAATTACGCTGGAGGTTCTTTCACTTATTCGGGTGCCTCGCCGTTCTATAGCCCACCATCGGGATTTTCAGCATTATGAAAACAATCGTCGCGCTTTTAGTTCTAACATCAACGGCCTTCGCCGCTCCTTTTCCCGTCACCGACGAGGATCAGAACAATATTGCCTCGATGTGTGCGCTGGCGGCCAAATCGCCGACCGTCGATATTGCGGTAACCGCCTATATCGCGACGTGGTGCGTCAACTGGCAGACGCGCGTGAAGGCAGCGGCGCAGGTAAAATCTGAAGAAGCGCCTAAACCGGCTGATAAATGAACCAAATTCTGCAAAGTGGCAGCGTCGTGCCAGGTCATTTGGCGGCCTGGTTGACCGATGGCGTGATTGATGATGCCGGGGTTACAATTGTTAACACCTACGCCAAATTTCTGTCCACCATCAAGGCAGTCAACTTCAACCAGGCCAACGTCGATAACCTCATTCTCATCAAGCTGCCGGCAACCTATGGCCGTTGGCGTTGCTCCCGCATCGTGCTTTCCAACCCATCCGGCAATCTCAGCACGGCAACGTGCGGTGTGTTCACAGGTGTCGGCGGGACCGGCACCGCGATCGTGTCCGGCAGCACGGCGATTACCATCACGACGAACATGATCGATACCGACGACAACGCCCAGTCGCTCACGATCAACAACCAGAATACCGAAGCATTGTCGGATACGGCCATCTACTTCCGTCTGCAAACCCCGCAAGGCAACGCGGCCTATGCCGACGTCAACGTGTTCTACGAGCCACTACCCTTGTCCGCCACCATCGTACCCCCGCCACCCACAGGCACTCCCGACTCACAACCACTAGGTATGCCATGACCCGCTTGCAGAAGATCGCGGCCGGCGCCGCTCTGTTTCTGGCCGTAACGGTGGAGGTGGCGCTAGCGGCATCCACGACCTACACCTACAAGGACGCGGCCCTCAATACCTTCTTGATCCAGATCTTCGGCTCCGGGCCATATTACACCGCCATGGTGCTGGAAAACTCGTCCGGCACCGAAGTCGCCACTGCTGGCGCCCCCCTGCGTACTGACCCGACAGGCACCACGACCCAGCCTGTCAGTGCTGTGTCGTGGCCGTTACCGACTGGAGCGGGAACAGCAGCTAATCAGATTGCCGTACAAGTCGCGCCAGGTGCTACCGCCCCGGCCAAGGGACTGTTCATTGGCGGCGTGTACAACTCGTCACTGCCCAGTCCTTCGACTGGTCAGTTCGAGGGGTTGCAGCTCGACGCCTCGGGGCGCCTGATCGTCAACTGCGTGACCGGCTGCGCCGGCTCGGGCGGTACGGCGGTTGTGGACGAGTCCGCGTTCACGTTCGGCACCACGGCGCTGACCCCTGCCGGCGGCGTGTTCCAGACCACGGCGACCTCCAATCCCTTGACGACGGGCCAGACCGGTGCATGGCAGATGACAGCCTATCGCGCTGGCATGGTCAATTTGCGCACCGCGGCTGGTGCTGAGATCGGTACTGCGGCTTCTCCTGCGCAGGTCAGTCTGGCCAACACCGGGGCCAATGGCACGGCGATCTTAACGACCGGCACGGGCGGTACCTTCCCGGCGACTGAGTCGGGCACCTGGACGGTACAGCCGGGCAATACCCCAAACACGTCGCCCTGGTTGATGACGATCCATCAGGGCAGCAATTCGGCCAATGTCACGGTCGGAAATGCGCTGCTGGTCGATGCCTCTGCCACCACGCAACCGGTCAGTATCGCGTCGGCATTTCCGTTGCCAACCGGTGCCTCAACTTCATCGCTGCAGACCACCGGCAACTCGACGCTGACCACTATCAACACCTCGCTCGGCACGATCAACACCACGCTTGGATCGGCGGCGACTGCAGCGCTGCAGACGACCGGCAATTCTTCACTTGCGGCGATTGCGACCAATACCGGGCAACCGATCCCGGCACAAGTATCGCATACGGTAAACATCGGTGCGGTCGACTCGATCAGCCCATATCCGGCAACTGCCGTGCCCATCACGGCCTCTACTACCGGCACGACTGCGGCGACGACGGCGACGCTGACCAACGTATCCGGGCATTTGACGTATATTTGTGGCTTCTCTATCCGCGCCAACGCAACCGCGGCTGTGACCGGCAATGCGACGGTGACGGGCACTGTGACAGGAACACTTAATTTCACGCAGTGGACCGCGCCGAATGCTTCCGGGTTAGGTGTTACCGAGGAAGTATTTAGCCCCTGCATTCCGGCGAGTGCCGTATCAACCTCGATTGCCGTCATTTCGTCGGCTGCAAGCACCGGCGGCGTAGTTTCAGTAACGGCGTGGGGATACTCGATCTGATGAAGCGCGCGTTTCTGGTACTGCTTGTTGTTCTTCTTTGTGGGACCGGCCTGCCGCCTGGTCGTGATTCTAGTTATAATCATACTGTGCCCGGCACAGTTTGTCCGTACCTCGCACAATCGTGTGCAATTTTTGCAGCGTTTAATACCCCGCCAACGACAGCATACAAAACCGCGATCAACAATCTGGTTGCGGCACTTTTGGCGAATCCATCGAATGTTTGGGGGAAGATGGATTACCTCTATGTTCCGGCGGCAGCCGATAGTCAGTCGGCCCTGATCAATTGGAAAAATCCCGGCACGGCAACTTTGACTGCGGTCAACTCGCCGACTTTCACAGCCAATGAAGGCTATAATTCGGATGGTTCAACCAGCTATTTAGCCAGCGGAGTTTCATTTACTTCCGGCACTCAGTTGACGCAGAACAGTGTCAGCCTCGGCGGTTGGTTGTTGGGGACTGCTCCAACAAACGGCGGTATAATGCTAGGCGGCTCGGCTAATACCGCTGTCTACGCATTGGTGGAAAACAATGCCGGCGCTGGTACTTTGCTTGCTCAACTTTCCAATAGTTTAGGATTCGATCAAGAAACCGAAGCATCTCAGTCAGGTTATGCCGTTGCGGTACGTACCGGAGTATCGGCAACTACGCTGTATTTTAACAACACTGCAATAGGTTCGCCGAATTCTACTTCGAACAGCGTTGGAACTGGTACTGCAAACCTGCTTAATTATTATGGCGCCGGCGGCGCATTCTCGGATTCCACGTCAATAGTAGCCATGGCATTCTGGGGCAGTCAAATGACTGCCCAAGATGTTTCAAACACCTGCGGTGCCTTTGCCAATTATTTGATTGCAGTCGGGGGCATTGGGAGTTCGCCTTGCACCATTGGAGCGCAGGCGCAACGCGCCAAGAACTTCACCAATTCGGTCGGCGTTGTTGATCCTCTTGGCACACCTGCCGCCGCAGCCGGAACCGCGATGTCGAATATGGGGATGACGGTAGCGCGCGCCGTCATGCCGACGCCAGGCGACGGCGGTGGCAATTATAATTATCTCGCAGCAAACGATAACGTCAGGTTTAATTTCCTTTGGATCAACGGCCCGGTCAGTTTTCCGACCATTGACTGTGATAATGCGTCAACCGGTGCGGCTGCATCCATTGCCTTGATGAATACGTTTGTTACCACTTACCCCGGCAAGATGCTGGCGAACGAGGGACCGAACGAGACCAACAATTTCCCGATTTGCTATGTCAACACTGGCACCACCAACAACACCACGTCCACCAGCAGCGCCGTACTGCACTTCGCCGCAACGCCTGCCGAAGTCGAGTCGGTCGGCAACTACAGCTTTACACTCAGCGGGACCGGAACGGTCAATGCCGGCACCGGCATAACGGTAACAGATGTTTCTCAAACCGTTGATCCAGGGAGCAACTATCTTTCTTGTGCCAGTTGCAGTACGGGTTTTCAGGTTCCCATTACAATAAACTCGCCGAACGAGTGTCTGGTGGCGTTCACGGCGACAAATACCGGCGCTATCTCTGCGGTAAACGATTCTTTGAGTTTGAGCTGGGCGTTGCGAGCAACTGCCGGCACAGGACAGCCAGAGCAGGAATTCTATGCCATAGGACCGTCAAGCGGTGGATTTCCTCAGACCGACACCATTACGTTTAGCAATCCTCCCGGTTTTGTCGCGGCTGGTGTCGTTGGAATTGTCAATTGCAATACGTCGTCGCCTTTCGATGGCTCCCCCATTACGGGGACAACCGATCCTCTTACCATCTCGACTTCGCATAACAACACGGTTGTTCTCGGCGGTTTCCGCATGGCCTCGACCGCGGCACCAACAGCCGGCTCGGGTTATACACAGCTCGGCAACGGCTTTTACACGCTTAACGAATACCAGACATTCACATCCACCCAGTCGGGATTGTCGGTCACGATCGGGACCGGCGCCGGCAATGCTAACGGCGCCATAGCGGATGCCGTTGTGCTCAATGCTGCCGCCGTTTTGCCGGCGATAGCGCCGGGCACCACGGTCGTATCAGCCACCAGCACCACGCTGACGATGAGCGCCAACGCCATCAATGGTGGTGTAAAAAGTGGCGATCTTATCCAGTTCTCGGCACAGGGCGTCACAGGCCCATCTGCCGCGCCGCTGGCGCAACTCGAAGCATCGGTGGCCTCCAGTCTGTTATGGCAGGCGTTGATTTATAACGTCACGCAAGCCGATGCGACCCTGACCGGGGCCGGCGTCCAGGTAGCAAATTACACCAGCTACTTCGGCAACACGGTGCCGCAGCCGCCGAGCATTGCCGGCACGGCAAATTACAACAACATCCATTTTTATCCATTCAGCGGCACGCAGCCGACGACCTATGTCGGCTCAACGATGGTGGCGGCGCTCAATCCGGCCAACCAGCCGATTGTTGGCGCGCCTACTGTCATAACCGAGGGCGGCTATTGCACGCCTTCGGCGCAGACTGGCGCGGTCGATCAGACCACGCAGGCGCGATTGGAGATGAATATCTATTTCGATATGTTTACCGCAGGCGTTCCCTACACGACGCTTTATACACTTTTTGACTTCAACACCGGCGATGGTGCTTGCATCGATAACTACGGTTTTTATCAGAGCGATCAGGCGACCATTAAGGTGAATGGCACCGCGGTAAAAAACACCTACACGATACTCAATGACACCGGCGGTACGGCTCTAACGTTTACGCCTGGCCAGTTCAATTATTCGATTTCCGGGTTGCCTGCGGCAGGGGCAGGCGGCGGCAATTCCTTGCTGCTGGAGAAATCAAATGGCACATGGGAAATCGTGATCTGGAAGGAACCGACGATATGGAACGATACAACCCATAGCCAAGTAACACCTTCCACATCGTCGCTTACGGTAACGCTGCCGATCACGGCGACGACCGTCAACGTCTACGATCCCATAGTCAGCACCACCCCAACTACAACTCACTCAACGTCATCGGTTTCGGTATCGCTTGCAGCCGATGCTCAAATCGTCGAGGTTATCCCATGAAGGCACTGCGAACGTTTCTAATTGCATCAGCGGTTGCGCTTGTTCTGGTCCCGCAAGTGGCGCCGGGCTGGATCCGGGGTGCTGCCATCGCCAGTCTGATCTCGCTGGTTACCGGCAATGTCGCTCTTTACGTCAACCCATCCGGCAGTGGCACGACGCCGTGTGGTGTCAACGGTGGATCGACCTGTCAGGCAGGAAGCGACTCAAATACGTGTCTGACGATCGCCGCGCCATGCAAGACACTCCAGAATGCTCTCTATATTATGAACCAGACGCTGCTCTGGAGTTTCAATGTCGGCAGCGCCGTAATATACACGGGCAATGGCACCTATCCCGAGACACCACAATTTGGATCGCCTATTGGCTTTCCGAAATGCTTCACTTGCAACGCCAATTATGGCTACAGCCAGATAGAGATTTTCGGCAACGACGCATCGCCGTCCAGTGTCGTCATCTCGCCGCCGAACGGGACCTGCAACAAGGGCGATTGGGGCGGCGATGGCGCAGTCTTATTGTTCTACTCCGGCAATTATAATCTCCACGGCATAAGCGCCAACGCAACCAGTGAAGCGACCTATGTTTGCAATATCGTGAGCGCGTGGACTGGCACCAAGGTCCAGTTCAGTGGCACCAATAATTTTGGGCCGTCATCCGGCCGTGATATTTTCAACCTTGAAGGCGGCGGCGAGGTTTTTGTTACCGGCGTCGCCAATATCACGGTTGGGACCGGACTTACACAATCAGTCGTTGACATATTCAACGGCGGGCAGTGGCTGGATGACGGCGCGACGATCAATTTCATCGGATCGGGTACAATACTCGGCGGCGGGCAGACCGGCGTTATCAGGGGTGACAGCACCGGGATAAACACATTCGGGTCGTACGATACCATAACTGGTAGCGTCGGCGGCCCGTGCTATTGGCTGGTCGGCAGCACCAACCTGGCGGGCGCCAACAATGGCGTGATGAAACAGCAAATCGTTTCCGGCTGTTCCGTCGCGTCGAGTTTAGTGTATCAAGGCACCAATTTTCAGGGCTACTTCACCGCGTCGGGTTTGGCTACCCATTACCCCTATAACCAGTCACCGAGCGCGTCACCACCTGCTGTTAGTTCATGCGGATCGGGAGCAAGCATCGATACCAATGATACCGACACCAGCGGTACGATTACCGTGGGGTCTGGTGCTACGGGCTGTACGGTAACGTTCCAATCTCAAACGTGGTTGCAATTGCCGGATTGCATCGTCACGGGAGGACTTGCGGTTACGCCCATTGGTTCCAGCCCATACACGGGATGGTCGGTGACCAGCGGTTCAATCAGCGGCACAAAACTCGTCTATCACTGCTTGTTCCATATGTGATATAGCTCGAACCATGAGCAACCGGGTTCTCCAGTCAGGCAGGGTTACTCCAGGGCATCTGGCGGTCTGGACGACCAATGAAGTGGTTGGCGACGGCGGGACCGCGATCCTGCTTAATACCCAGGGGTTGCTCTCGCAGTCAATCACCAACGTCAACTTTAATCAAACCAACTTCGACAACCCGATCCTGATCAATCTGCCAGTCGGGTTCACCCGCTGGCGCTGCGATCGAATCGTTATCTCAGGGTCTTCGTCGGCACTGACCATGGCGACGTGCGGCGTGTTCACCGGTATCCAACAAGGCGGTGTTGCGATCGTCACTGCCGGATCGGCCATCACCATCACGACGCCGAACGCCGATACCAACAATAACGCTCAGTCGCTGACAATCAACAGTCAGGATACAATGGTGTTCTCGGACACCGTGATCTACTTCCAACTGCAAAACGCCCAGGGCGCAGCCGCAACAGCCAACATCACGGTGTTCTATGAGCCGCTTCCTTAGTGTCTTTCTGTTGCTGGCGACGTGCCTGCCGGCGCTTGGTCAAACCGGTAATGCGGTCAAACAATCGGGTAACGTCACGCCGGGCCACGCAGCATCCTGGACGACCAATGGCATCATCCAGGACGCCGGTACCGCTGCTAACGGCTTCCTGACCAGCCTTGGCGTGGTCGGACAAGGCCAGACGATCTGCCAGAGTACCGCACCGCCGACAGCGCCGGGCTATCAGCAGGTCTGTTGGAACATCAGCGACGCAACCGGCGTGAGCTTGGTCATCCAGAATTTCGGCACCGACACGCCACAGCCGTTCTCGATCGTGCTCAACGGCACGACTTATAATTTTCCCTACACCGTTGGCGGAATTGTTGGACCGGTTTCATCGACAGTAGGAGATGTCGCCTTGTTCAACAACACATCTGGGTCATTGTTGAGCGACTCGGGCGTGTTGGGAAGTGATCTCGTACTTCTCGATGGTAATAATACGCTTACGGGCAACAACACCTTTTCGGGTACGAATGTCGTCAGCCCCGATCTATTCTCCATTCTTGGACCGAACAGCACGCTGCTGCCTTCCGCCAATACACCAAACGAATTGCTGATCGAGTCGGGCAGTTCTGCGCACCCGATTATTGCGGGCAACACGCCAACCGTACAGATCAGCAGAACCGAGAGCATCGTCAATGGAACGAGTTCGGGCGATGGTTCGCTTGGTTCAGTGATGCGAATTGACGCTACCACCAACAACACCCAGCAATTAAACGGGCTGAAAGTTTTCGTCACCACCAACACAAGCGGCACGGGATCCACGAACGACAACGTGGCTTTTTACGCCGCGTCGGTACAGTCAGGCGATGTCAACCAAGGTCATATCGGCTATGATATGTTTGGGGTGACGGAAGCGACGACTGTTGGCAACGGTGCTGTTTTTCTCAGTGGCGATATACAGAACTTAACTGGGGCACCGGCGCTGTTTAATCCAGTTGGCACCCCAAATCTTTTTGTCGGGCTTGACCTGGCCTACTATGGCGGTACAGGGCACAATAACGGTGGCGTCGGCGTCGAAATACGTTCAGCAGATTTCGTTGCATACTGGGATGTTGGCCTCGCTTTTTATGCTGCCAGTATCAACACTGCCGATATTCAATCGAACAGCAGCGCAACGAATATGTGGCTTGCCCCGTCTGGAACCCACAGCTATGGGCTACAATGGGGCAGCGCTACATTCACGACCGCAGCGATCTTTACGCCTGGATTTGTGGTTAGTCCCACGGGAGTAGTCACAGGACAGGCTTTTATTGTGGGCGCCCATACTGGTCTGTCTTGCACTGGGTCGCCAACTTCAAGTTTCGCCAGCGTCAACGGCATCGTCACGCACTGCTAGGTGAAATATGAAATTCTTAATTGGCGTGGCCTTACTATTCAGCTCCCCGGCGTTAGCGCAAGAGCAACGCACCCCGTCGCAAACCGCGCTGGCAATCAATGGTGTCATCGCTCAATGGGCGCTGACAGTCGAAGCCCAGGCCAAACAAATCGTCGACTTGCAAAAGCAGTTAGACGAAGCGAAAGCTAAATGTGAGGCGCCCAAATGAGCCACCGCTATGATCTCATCCTCGCCTGCTATTTGTCCGGCCAGATGACCGAGAAGCAATGGCATGAGCACATGAAGAACGAGCATTTCGCTGCGTGGGTGAGGAAAAATGGCTGACCTTAAAAATTTCCTCGCCTGCCTGCCGTTCACGTTGCAACAGGAATGCAACGTCTACACTGGCACGGCCGCCGACTGGTCCAACCCGCGCAATTTCGACGATGACCCGCACGATCCCGGCGGTGAGACGCAATGCGGGATCACCGGCAACGAGTACGATCTGTGGCTGAAAGCCCAAGGCTTGCCGATCGTCGATGTGCGCAAGATCACGCAGATACAAGGCGAGACGATCTACCTAGATTCGTACTGGCAGCCCAATTGCGACAAGCTGCCGGCTGGCTTTAATCTATGCGTGTTCGATGAGAACGTGAACGCCGGGCCACGCAGGTCCACGATCCTGTTGCAGCGCTCCCTCAACATTGCGGCCGATGGTATGTGGGGATCGCAGACGGATGCTGCAGTTGCTGCCATCTCTAACGTAACCGGCATGATCAACGCTTTCACCGCAGCGCGCGAGGCGTACTACCGCTCACTGACAACGTTCAAGTATTTCGGTACTGACTGGATTCGCCGGTCGAAGGAGATCGGGACGCAGGCGCTTAAAATGGCTTCAACGGGGGTAGTGACATGATGAAAGGCAGTATCAAATGGGCAGTCTGGTTGCTCCTGATTGTGGTCAGTTTCTCAATCATGGAGGGCTGGTCGCTGCACGAGAATACTTCGACACTCTCGCGTTTCGTCTGGACTGTTACAGCCGATTTCCCTCCATTCCCATGGATTGCTGGCTTCCTTACCGGCTTTTTGTGCTGTCATTTTTGGTGGGGTGGCATAGTGTCCTTTAAACCAGTCAACCAAGGAAACCAGTGAGGCTAAAATGGACCAAACCACTTGGAGTGCACTTCAGCCGTTAGTAGCTCAAGGCGCGCGTGACGTACTGCGCACCGCCGGGATGTACTTGCTCGCCAGAGGCATCATTACTGATGAAGCTCAGGTGACGGCATTCATTGGCGCCGGTATGACGCTGGGCGGCATTGCCTGGGGGTGGTGGACAACAGGCGGTTACATCATTGCCGACAGTCTTTTGAAAAAGCTGACGGCCAAGCACACGAGCGCGGCGGCAGTGGTAGCTGCTAAGGCGGCTCCGGTTGGCGCCGCAGCTCCTGGCGTAGTCGGCGGCGGCGCGATTGGTAGCTGATCATGCTCAGATTTATGGTGCTCCTGATCACCGCCTTGCTCGTGACGTCGGCCTATGCCGCCGACCTGCCGGTCCCGCACAAAAAGAAGCCGCCGGCCGGGCCGGCGGGCACGGCTTATCTAACAGATAAAGTGTCGGTGTTGCGGAAATGACACTAAGATCGCAGGTAGTATCCCCTCGGGCATCAGGCCCCTTTCAGGAGATACACCATGCGTAAATTCTTGCTTTCCAGCGCCGCACTGATTGCGCTGGTTCTTCCTGCCGTGGCGGCCGATATGGCTGTCAAAGCAGCGCCTACCCCGTTCCTCACCGTCACTGGATCCGGCTGGTACTGGGGCGTCGGTACTACGTCCGGCGTCGATCAGGCCAACGTCAATAACAACGTGTTTGCCACTTCACTTGTCAGCAACAACCTTGTCGCTGCCGGCCAGTCGATTGATCTCGAAGGCGGCTATATTTGGGGAAACGCCTCCATCGCGGGCATTGCCCAATGGGCGCGCGTTTATGTCAGCGGTTCTTTCCAGAACATCAGTGGTGGCGTGAGTACTTCTGCGACCCCCACTACGGGTGCGGCAAGCTTTGGGGTGGCCTCGCGCTGGTCCTCGATGCAGGGCGTTGACGTTGGCGCCGACCTGGTATCGCTGCTCATGACCCGGCTTGGTATCGCCAATCCGTTCCCGGCGTTCACGCCGCAGCTCCCATCTAACGTCGCCGTTGCGGTCACACCGCGAGAGTACTTCGGGGCGTTTGTGACCGAGTTCGGCATCAGCGGCACCGGACTTGCCCAAGGCGCCGGCACGTCCGTTGGCGTCGCTCCTGGCATCCGTACCGGTTACCTGTGGCAGACGATCGACTCCACCGGGAAGCCCAACGGCGGCGCACTGGATCTCGGCGTGGCCGTGGACTGGCCAACCCGCGGCTTCACCTTCGACAACGTGTTTGCCACGAATGGCGCTCCGCTGACGCTCAACGCAAGCGCCAACATCGGCACCCAGTACAAGGCGTACATCCGGTACGACTTCTAAATGCCCAGGCGCCGCCCCCAGAAACGTCAAGGACGCAATGGGGGCGGCACCATCTCGCCCGACTCGACCGTCAGTATGAGCGTCAAGCAGATGGTGATCGGAGGTATTATCATGCTGTCGGTCGCGGCGGGTTGGGGGTTCGTGGTCTGGGGCCAGGTCGAGGGTAATCGCGACATTTCGTCAGTGAAAAACACCTTCGAAACTGCTATCAAGGACATCAAGGACGCCTTCAAGGACCAGGACAACAAGCGGGGGGCGCTGGATCAAAAGGTCAGCGATGTGACCTCGAAACTAGCCCTGGAAGAACAGCGGGAACAGATGATTGCCGACACGCTCACCAAGATCTCGAACCAGGTGGATGCGCTGCGCGTGGCAGCGCCGATCTCTGGTCCTGGATCGGGGGGTGGGGTAGCGGTTGGTGGCGGGTTTCAAACGAAACACTAAGTGCTATGGCTGAGAAACTAATACAGACAACAGGATTTGTGCCAGTTCCTGATCCGACCAAACTAACAACGGATGCAGTCACAGCGGCAAAAAACGATATTGAAAAGCTATTTGATACCAAGCTAAGCGGTTTTAAGGAACTTGTTACCGAGAAATTCGACGGCCGCGATACGGCGCTCGCTGCAGCCTTGAAGGCTGCGCAGGAGCTAGTCAAGCAGCAAAATGACAGCAACAATATTGCCAACGACAAGATGAGCGCGGCGTTTGCCAAGCAGATTGAAAGCTTGGATGAAAAGATCGACGATTTGAAAGACCGGGTTTCCGATCTTGGCCGTAAGGATTGGGCAACTGTCGGAGCTTATATTGTTGGAGCTATTGGTATTGTGTCATTGATCTCGGCGGTATTATTGCACAAACCAGCGTGACGCTGTGCCAAGTGTCTATTTTCCCGCCAATGGTAAATGCCCGAAATGCGGGACTACAATTCCAGACGCGAGAATTGAGCGGCACCAGACAGAGCCGATCGCATTTCACTACTATGATTGCGCCAAGTGCGGAGAAGTCCTGGTCAAGGTGTTTGACCTGCGAACCAAGCCGCCAAAAGAATAAGAGCGACGATGCCGAAGCCAAGGGCGAGGCGCTGGGCAGCTCCTGCAAATTGACGGCGCCATTTCACGGTTCTAGCAACACAGGCAGGCGCCGATCACGGGCGGCGGCCAGATCCAGGCGGTTAGCTGCTCCAAACCGATAGCCACAGCTACAACCGCCAGAATCAAGCCGATAAGTGCCGTCGTGTTCATCAATAATTGCCTCTATGCAACAGCGGCACCCCGCCCACATACGACCACAGGCAGGCGATGATCTCGAAACAGAAAATAATGACGAAGATGGCGACGAGCGCCCAGATGAAGATGCGAACGACCTGGACAACGACGTTCCAACCGGCGCCGCCCGTAAAGCCAATCTTACTGAAGACGTATGGAATGATAATCTGCAAGATAGCAATAATGGCACAAATCACCACCAGGAAGATCAAGCACTGCCTGATGAAATCCCATGAGAAGCACATTTTGAGAACTCCTGCCCCCACAGGGGGGCGCATAGCTACAACACGGTAATGCCTTATAAGTTCCTGGAACCAATTTTAACTTTCGGCGTTATCCACGGACCAGAGCTATACCGAAAGAGGAAAACCCAATGCCTACCAAATTCGAGGACGCGGTTACCGCCCTCAAAGCCCAACACTTCGAGTCTCCCGACATGCTGCAAGTCCTTGAACTCATGGTAGAACAGAACGAGCGCATCAAGAACCTCGAAGCCTCCAGCCTTGGCTATAAGCACGCTGTTAGCGTTCTTGACGCAACGCAACATGCTCATGGCGTCTCGATCGGCTCGCTGGCCCAGGACCGTGATACCCACGCCACCCGCATCGCCGAGATCGTCGCCAAGCCGGACAGTGACGGCAAGAAGGTCGAGGATCTGGAGAAGCGCGTCACCGCGGTCGAGGGAGCAGTCGGCTCCAAGTCGTGGAAACGCGTCGATCCGCCGAAGCCGGTCGAAGTCAAAGGCGATCCGGTCAAGCCCGAAACAAAGGCTTCGATACTGCCGGACTTCATGCAATCTAAGCCGACCCCGCCACCCGGTACGATTCCTGCCTGACGATGAAAACCCGCCGCAAATGGCGGGTTAATTTTGCCTGTTATCCGCCCCGAACTTGGCACCCAACAGCTTCACCTTTTCGTCTTCCATTGGCGATTCTCTGGAATGCTTCTCGTAGTTCACAGCTTCGTTTGCTATGGCTCTGACACCCTTCCATTGCCTCAGATATACTTCGGCGCGCTCTCTATCGGCGTCTCGCTCGCGCTCGGTGTCCTCGCAACGCCTTCGCCAATAGTCGCGGTCATGAGTCATGACTTCCAAGGCATGACCTAATGCCTGCTCGGCGGCTTCTGCTCGTGTTAGACGCTCGGTTTTATCAACAAACATTTCTCCGAGCACATTGGCGATCTTTACGCCTTCTTCGTTAGTGATTTCAGCCACGGTCATTCCCAGCTCCTTTGGTTATTCCGATGTCGGCGAGGCAATGAGTTTAGCGCGTCCTCGTTCCGACCCTACCGCGCCTTGCGGTTTCCCACTTCTCATTTCGGTTTCCTGCTTAAAGTAATCAGGGATAAGCCGTCATCTATCGCTCTCGACTGCGGCCTTATAAAGTTGAGCTTCCGCCAGTTTTCGCCAAGGCTGCGGCAGCTCTTTTACGTGATCCGTCTCGACCAGGATTTGAATGGTCACCCCTATAACCTTTGTATGGCCATCGCCGAATGCTTCATGGGCCAACGAAACCATTGAAGCCGAGACAGGAAAGCAGCCTACTATGTCTGTCATTTGTTGCTCCCGGTTAACTCGGTGTCAGCAGCCGCAATCAACGTGGCTTCCATATCCCTATACATGGCCTCGCGCTCCTGGTTGCTTGTAAAGTCCAGAGGCTCGCGCGGCTCTAACTTGAACCACGCCCGCAATGCAGCCTCGATCTGTTTGTCAGTTGGAGGCTTAATCATCGACGCTGCCTATAAAATTTGACGTTGATCCCATAGCGCCATTCCCGAGCATACAGCGCGATCGGCTGTGCTGTCTCTGCCCAAAACCAAAGTGGCGTGCTCATGGGGGTTTAACTGGCTTTTGTCCGGCGCCAGTATTCCTCGCCGAACAGCTTATTGATGCCGTGCTCGCTGATGTTGTGACTAAATGGACCTTCGATATGCTCACGGATCAATTCGACCTCGTGACCATAGATGTCCTCAGCGGTGACAACGGCGTAATCGCCGACGCGCTTGAGCCAGATGCCCATGACCTGTGCGGGTGCGCCTCGTGGCATTTCAGTCTCCTGCTGTTGTGATGCTAGTGGTCACGAATGATGTGGTAGCCGCGCCGGCCGAACTTCAAATACCAGCCGCCGCATTCGGAACGATAGAAGTCCACCCAGCGCCGCCAAAACTTCCAATCCCAGCTATACATCTTTCCCCCTGACTACTGATTAACGCCTAATTGACGCAGCTTTTCTTCGTCTGCCTCCAAGGCCCTATCCATACAGCACTCGCAAACATTGACCGTCATCGAATAGCGCCGGCCGCAGTTGGAACACATCCAAGTTGAGCGATATTCAAGCTCAAGTTTTTTATCCGTATCGTCATCATCGATCATAGCGTTTTTCCGGAGTGTGGACGGGTTACTCGTCATCTTCCCGATAATCATAGGCGCCGGACTTGCAAGTCTCCCACCCGCCGTCGTGGTGGTCGCTATGGCAGGCGTCGCACCATGCGCGGTTTCCATAACACTTAGGGCATTGATGCAGGTTGCGCCTATTCCCTTCACCGAGCGCGGCAATGTCAGCGTCACCCCGTAAAAACGTGCGGCAGGGCTGGCTACCTTGCGTGAACCGTTCGAGGGGTTTCTGTGCTGTCATCTTCTGTCCTCTTATCGGCGGTTAGTGGCCGATGTAGGCGGCAAAGGCCAGCGCCATTACTATGATGCCGCCCTGCATATGGTTGCCCCGGCTCAAAGCCACAGCCCGATACGGGGCAGGCGGGCGGCCGAGCGAAGGCCGTGGCTGGATTATGTTTCAGTAAGGCGCGCTCAAGAGAATGCTGGACGCCCTTAATGGCCATGCGCTCGTCGCGGCTCTTGGCGCTTGCCGCACGATAGTAAAGTTCCTCGGCAAAGTCTTTCAGAAATTGTGCAGTATCCATTTTCAATTCCTGTCTAAGCAGAAGTTAGCTGGCAATGGTGAGCCGCCGCCCAATCCAGGCTCTCGCTAGGATCAATCTCTCCCACCCTTATAGTCCGTTGAGCAGAGACCTTTAAAACGCGGCGGCTCGCCATTGCTTACTCGTTCGGGTTTGCGGGATCGCTTTCGGTTTCGTCTGTCGCCGGCTGTGCCGGAATACCTTTGATCCGGTCAACCATCATTCGATTGTGTAGCGCGCGAGGATTGGCGCCAGGACAGCCGGGACACGGCACCATGCAGCGGGCACCGTGCTGGCATTTCCAATAGGGTCCGGTCAGGCTCATAAGATTCCCCACATATCTGTCATTACTCAGCGCCAAGCGGCTCTCTTAAGGTCGTCGGCTTGGGCGCAGGTTCGTAAGTGGCCGCAAAGATGTCGGGCTTGCATGGGTACAGCTCTCCCTTCACGCCGCGAATGATCCAGTCGCCATTACTGGCGGTCATCGTTCCCTCAAGAGTAGAAATGATCGCCTCGACGATTGCGCCATTCTCACGCTTGAAAATAATGTTGGGATCGCCGTCGAAGCAACGGCTCGCGCCGTCCGACATGGGCAATCGCCACGCATCAATCACAACTGGTTTCTTGCGATATTTTGCCATGTTAATTCCGTATCAGTCGCTTGGTGTGCCATCCGCGAGGCGGCGCGATAAGTGCGGCGCGTCTCGCTCTGCCATTATTTCTGCGGTCGTCCGGTCATCCAGCGGCGCTGTATGACCTTCTGGAATCTGAGCGGCCGGATCATCCGCTAGTTTTTCGGCTGGTTCGTCGTCCTCGAAAAACAAATCAATCATTTCGCGGGTCGCTTTTCTCACCGCACGAGTCCAATTCTTGTCGCCGCGAACGACAATCCAAATTGCGCCCTGTTCGCCCCAATCGCTGGCGAGCTTCACGCGAGCACCACGATAGGCGAGTTGGTCGATCAGGATGTGCTCTGACGGCGGCATGTATCCTCGGTTCCAGGCGTCGTAGTCCACAACAGACAAAACGGGTGTTTTTGGTGTCTCCGCCATCTGATTTTCCCGGTTAACTTGTTGAAAACAGCCGAATGGGATGCCTAGCGCGCCTTCCGATGACGCCTAGGAGTTCGAGCGGCCTTCAGCATCGGAGTCCTCCGCTCTGTTATGGCAACCGTTACCGGCCCGGTCATCCCAACTCTGTTTTTCATTTGCCTGCTATCCTGTCGTCACTCACCGCGAATCTCTTTCAGGTACGTAATCCGATCCCGCGGTGACAATCGCGGTACCGGAAACTTCGAATTCTTCGTGATCAGCTTCTCCAACTTGACCAAAGTAGCCCAGGCCAGCGCTGCATCAAGTGGAGCACCGTTTGGTTCGATGCCATCCACCACCCATGATCGCATGGTTGGGTTCGGGCGATCGAACCAGCGGGCAAGGTCCGAGACGGTCAGGTTGCCCTTCGCCATACAGTGTTTGAGTCGGGCCTGAAAGGTCATGACTTGAAGAACGTATCGATCTCGTTGGCCAGGTCAGCAGGCGGCGCAGGAGCATCCTGCACGCCGAACGTCGGCGCGACCTCGGGCCGGAACGGGGCCATGGTGGTCTGGCCGTTCTCGGGTGCCACCGCAGCTTCAGGCTTTTTCGGACGACCACGGGGTTTAGGCTCGGTCGTTGGCAGTGCCTGCTGGGTCTGCACGGGCGCCGCAATCGCTCCTTGTATTGGCTGATCCAGCCGGCCCACAATGCCGTCCGTCGCCTTCGACGTCACCAGCTTGTCGCGCAGCTCGGTCATGGGCACCGGCAGCCACCCGGTCGGCGTGAACGTCACCACGCCGTTCTTGTCCTTCTCGAACTGCAGCCGAGTGACAACATCGCGGATGTCGAACGGCTGCTTCTTGAACTTCTCCGAGTATGCCGACCAGTTCTTGAACGAGCCGGGGGTAACACGGAACTGGAAGATCAGATCCTTGTAACCCTCTACCAGTACCGCCAGCCACTTCTCGTCACGACACGCCTTGATCGAGGCGCCTGACAGTTTCGACACCGCCGAGCCGCGGACGTTGTTTGGGCATTGCTGGCAGGTGGGCGATTGCGGCGTCATGGCTTCCTTGGAAGGACCGATGCCGTTAGCCGACCAGCAGATGGGCGGATCGTTGGAGTCCGGGTTCCAGTCCTTGTCATAATACAACTTGCACATCACGTCGGACATATCGATGAATGCCACGTCGAGGTGCTTGGTCTCGACCGACGTTTTCTCGCCGGCGGCATCGACCAGGGTGAACTCGTTGCCACGGATCGAGATGTGCGGTGGCAGTGCCGATCCCATGCCCTCGGTGGCACGGTCGGACAGGCGAGGCAGTTGGGTTTTGCGCAGGTGTGCGGGCAGGTTCATCTGGTCGGCCATTTATGATCTCCGTATGTTGCAGCGGTTGAAATAAGTCACCTCAATCCCAGGAGGCGGCTGGTTTTTGTTGTCTTCGAGGTACTGCTTGAGCGCATCCTTCTGCGGTGCGCCTACCTGCAGCAATTCATTGCCGATCTCGTCCCACTTCTCGTTGACGAAATCGAGGTACTTGTCGCGATCGACCACCTTCGGTGTGGTGATCGTCGAGATGTAAGCAGTGCCTACGTCGGTCGGCATGGAATTCAGCCGTTGCTCCGTCATCATGCCGAGCAACGTTGCCTTGATTTCGTCCATGCGCTTCTTGTGCGGCGCGAGGTGGTCGGTGAACCGCTTAGTCTCGCTAGCGATCCAATCGTCTAACTTGGTGAATTCTGTGATAAGCTCAACGGCGGTTGTCATAGCGCATTCGCCTTCACAAGATCGAGCAGCGCGCCTTGCAGCGCCAAGTTATTCTCAAGCCTGCGGAAAATCTCGCGTTCCAATGGATTGCTCACGAGCTGCACCACGGTTACGGGGAATTTCTGTCCAGGTCGATGCGCACGAGCGTTTGCTTGTGCGTAGAGTTCAGGTTTTTCCGTAACGCCGAACCAGATGACACTTCGAGCTGCGTATAGATCCAGTCCATGAGCCATCGTTCCTGGATCGGCAATAATGACCCGTAGATCACCATCCTGAAAGTCTCGGAAGATTTCCGACCGCTGGTTTTGCGTAACTTCGCCATTGACGATCGCTGTGTTCCATCGCTTGTTGATGTTCTTGTAGATGATGTTGATGACACTTGTCAAGGGGCAAAAAATCAGACTTTTGCCGGGGGCCTGTTCCAGCACATCCTCCAGCTCGGCATACCGCGGCTTGGCGTCGATCGCGTGGACCTTGTGGTTCTGGTCATAGATGGCGCCCAGGCTGATCTGTACGAACTTGATCCTGGCAGCAGCCTCGTTGACCGCCGAGATCGCGGCGCCGGACTTCACCGTGACCACGAAATCCTTCTTCAAGTCGAGCATCAGCTTTTTCTGCTCGGCCGTCAGCTCCACCTCGCGCTGCTGGGTAGTCAGCTCGGGACCGTCCCACACGTCGCTGATCTCGAAGCGGATCGACGGCTTGAGCAGTGCGCGAGCCTTGTCGTAGCCGTCCTTCCTCGGCAGCCATTTGAAGCTGTTGGGCTGGATCTGGTACATCGTCTCCATCCGGAACGACTGGTTGGACTTGCCCATCGCGTTGTTCACAAGCTTGGCAAGACCGTAGGCATCTGTGGGTGCGTTGGGCGTAGGTGTACCGGTCAGGAGCCAGAGGTAATCTTTTTTGCCGAAGACAAGTCTGGCGATACGATGTCGCTTGGTTGTGGAATCCTTGTACGCGGAAGCCTCGTCAACAATTGCAATTCTGATGTCGGATCGTTCTGCAAGCTCCTTACTAAAGCCGTCAAGTTCGAAGCGCTTTCGAGTATGAGCGCCAATTCCGACTCCGTCAAAATTGATGATATAGAAATCAGAATCTGTTGCGAGCGCCTTAAGTCGAACAGCACTGTCGCCATAAAGGATTCGACACGTGCGGTTTCCGAGGAAGTTCTTGAATATCCCATCGCTCCACACCCTTTGCATGATTGAGAGAGGACAGACGATCAGTGCCCGGCAGGTACCGGTTTTGTGCATCCGCATCACCGCGTCGGCGGCCCACAAGGTCGAGAGCGTCTTGCCGACGCCCATATCGGAGAGCACAAAGCATCGCGGGTGCAGAATCATGAAATTGGTGGTCAGCTTCTGCGACTCGTAGGGTTTTGAAATCGAAGGATGACGAGGCCAGGCGTAGTTCGAGTCGGTCAAAACCGGCGGGACCGGATAGTTGAAGTGCCGAAGGACTTGAGATGTGTGCAAATTGCGCGGCACCGCCAGATAATGGCCGTTGATCTCGCGCGCCTCGGGGATCGCCTGGCGCACCTGGTCGGTCAGGAACTGCGAGGTGTTCCTGTAGACTAACAGATTCCTAGCGCGGTCGTGGTAGAATTCATTTGGCACAGTTCACACTGCCATCTTCGTTCACAGTAAGAAGATTGATATGCCCACCCGCATCTTTGCCGTGGGCCAGCGCGTAAATATAATTCATGGGCGCCGTGACTGGAGTGTTTGGGATCGCAGTAGTCACATCCTTTTTTATTTGCTCTAATTGTTGGCTTACATCTTGTGCGTATGCGGCAGAGATGGTTGCACCAACAATTACACCACACATAAATTTCAACATCTCACCCTCCTGTGTTCATTCACGAAACAATTCCAAGTCAGATTTAACCTCTTGCCAACACTCGCGCACAGCTATTAAAATCGGCACGCTATCGCGCTCATCGTTAATGCCATCAACATATTCTAAAAGTTGATCCATTTTCTCGATAAGCTGTTTACGCATAAGGCAACTTCTTCAAGATCGGTATGACGCGCTCGGCGGTGCCCCAACAGGCGAAGCCGCCGGCGTCTTGTATCTCACCCATGCGCGAGGTCTGCAACGCGGTCGGAGTCTTGCCGTCCCTTTTAACCTCGACGCCGACGAACACGCCCACGCGCATCCCAATCATGTGGGCCTCGATTGTGATCGGCACACAGGCAACGATATCGGGCACGCCGGATTTGCCGAACCCGGCCATGTATGGCCGGAAGAACCAGCTCGCGATGCCGGTGAGGTATTTGCAGATGTCGTCCTTCTCGTGTGATTCGGGGGTTTTCATGGCTTCGCTACATAATAATGCTCACAATCCGACACGCTGCAATACCCGCACAGCCCCGACTTCTTCTTGACCCAAACCCCGCTCTTGCGCTTCTCGGCAATCAGGTTCATCAGCCGATTAATTTCCAGCCACGTCGCCTGGAAGTCGGACAGATCCTGCATCCGTCCAACCTGATCATCCTTCAAAAAGATGAAGCGGCCGGCGATCGTGCGCAGGTTCGGATACTTCGCCTTGAGCAGCAGCGCGCCGGTCGCCAGCTCGAACGTCTCGGCGTAGCGCGGTGAACCTGTTTTCCAGTCGGTGAACAGCGCCTTGTCGTTGAGCATCACTACGACGTCGGCCTGACCGCGGAAATAACAGTCCACATCCCAGTAGCCGGTGGCCTGCCCGCGGTCGTTGATCGCCAGCTTCTGTTCGGTCATCACTTCGTACTTGTCGAACTGGGTGCAATGTTTCTCCCAATCGCGGAAATTGTCCGGCAGCACCTGACCCTTCCCTACTCGCTTTTCGAGTGCGGTATGAGCTTCCTTGCCGAACCGCATCGCCTCGGTTTCGAAAAACGGCTGGTCCTTGATAACGTAACGACGATAGGCCTGGTGCTCGCACACATCCCGAAACGTGTGCAGGTTGGTGTAGGTGCCAATGAACGGCCGGCGATCGAGTTCGGCCGGGATGTCGCCGGGGTGGAATTCCTGCAGGGTCATTGGTTGATCGTCCACAAAGACAATGCCACCGACACAATCGATATCCCGACCGCTGCCAAACTGATGTAATCTATGACGGTCATGAAAACAGCTTGCCCAAGGCCAGTGCAACCCGCTGCCGCGACTTCTTGCTGAAGCCGCGCAGCTTGGCCGACACTTCCAGCAGTACACCGGCTTCCTCGCCGGTCATCGGGCCGAGTTCCAGCAAGGTGCTGATCGGTATCATTACTTCTTTAGCGCTACGCGCCCAGCCCTTAACTGGTCCCGATTTTATCCATTTCTTGCGTGTCTTCTTCGGCGCAGCCTCGGCAGTTTTCTTCGGCGGGATCTTGCGCTTCTTCCGCCCGTTCTTCGGCTTGTCTTCGACCGGCGGCTCGCCTTCCTTGAACGCGGCAAACGGATCGTCATTCATTGGGTTGCTCCACATCCTGGTTGTCGAAAAGGTAGGTGGTCAAGTTGACCGGCTTGCCGTCCACACGCTGCTGCAGCTTCAGAACCAGCTCGGCTAGTTCCCAGCGCTGGGTGATCACCGCGCGGATGTTGATCTCGTCGCCGTCGTCTACGATGCTGTAGCTCATATCGTCACACAAGTTGTTAACACAGCTGCTGCGAGCCAGTAGATCGAGCGTCGCCAGTCGTATTGCGTCGCGTAGACAATGGACGCTCCCATGTCCAAGAGAATCAGCACTGACGGAAAAATCGCAACCATCATTTGCTATACCTCTCTCCCAACGATCCTTCCGCAGCAAGGGGCAAACCTGGCAACCAAGGCACCTCTCGCGTGAATTCCGCAATGCAGTCTTGAAGATGTTGCTCCTGTTTGCCATCGTTGGCAAGCAGAATCAGAAGCTCGTCGTGCGTCCTGCACAAAATCCTGTGCCCTTTATCCTGAATTCGTAAACCCGCCTGGAACACCACCAGCCTAGCGACAGCTTCTGATAGATTCTGAATCAATTTCGCACCGTACAGTTTCTCCCAGCCCTTGCGCGTCTTGACCCGCCAATACTTCTCGCCGTCCTCGTCGACGTGCCATTCCAGCGTGTCGTAGATCAGCGGTCGGCCTTCCAGGTAAATGCGCTTGTTGCGGACCTTGAAGATGCCCCAGTTGTAGTCGATGCCATCGGCCATGCGGCGCAGGCAGTAATTGCCCTCGGCCCAGTAATCTACAACCTGCCGGTGCGAGCGGCGGTAGAGATCAACAAATTTTCCAGCTTGATCAATTGTAAGGTCAACAGGAGGGCCATAGATTCCCAAGCGAGCTGTGTCCCTAAACTTGGGTGGCCCGCAGCCGTAGCCACAAGAGAGTTCAGCTTGCTTGCCAGTTCCACGTTCAAGCGTATCGCTTCGAGTAATAGGTCGGCCGTAGAACTCGGAGGCAATGGGAATGTATGGATCGTGTCCGTCCCGGAATCGCGCAACGACGTCCTCCTGGTTGGCTAGAGTGTTGAGCACGCGGCACTCGATCTGGCTGGCATCTACCGCTGCTATTTTGTGATCCTTTGGTGCCATGACGGCCCGGCGCAGATCTGAGCCACGCTTGAGATTCTGCCAGCCCATGTCATCGCCGGACGAATCACGCAGAGTCTTGGCGCCGCAGTATTTCAGATACACTGGCAACGGACCACGGCGCGCTGTCCATCCAAATGTTGCTGCTCGCGTCTGCAGCAGCGTGGACTTCACACCCAGCCTTGCTTCCGCCAGTGCTCTAACTCGCTCGGAAGGGTGTTCGAGCAGGCCGCGCATGAATTCGTCTGTCTTAGCAAACGCCGGAATTGGGCCATTCTTGCCCGCTTTCGTCTCAACCTCAACGCCTTCAGCAGCGAGCAAATCGGCAAACTTAGCACTAGACTGAAGCTCAGAAGCGTCAATCCCGAGATGACCCAGTCGAGTTTGCTTGGCATTGTTCTCACGTTCCCACAGGTCGGCCAGCAGGTTCACGTCGCCGCGCAGTGCCGGCTCGGTGAACATTCTGACGGTCTGATCGATAAGACGCAATTCCTCCTTGGGAAAGCCCATGGCCATGAGCTTGTTGAAGATCGTCCATATGCTGTTCACCTCGTCGCACGCACCCTCCCCGACCTGGCGCTGCACGTCCGGCGTCATCTCGTTCCAGTGCAGCCCCTTGAACAGGTTGTAAGGCGTGGTCTTTGGCGACAGGCCGAACTGGGCGCGCACCGAGTCCAGCGACACGCTGACGTGGTTGCCCAGCATCAGCCGCGCCATGCTCATCGGGCAGATGATGAATTTTGGTTTTATGCCATAAGTGTGGTTGAGGATGAATGCGTCAAACTGGGCGTGCCAGGAGATGAGAGCTGTAGTATTCCAGTTTATACGTGAGAGGTAGTGACGTGCGTATTGCTGTGGAGTCCAATATGGATCCTCATCCTTTACCTTAACAGCAAAACCATGCACCTCGAATCGCGGATCGCGACAGTATTCCTCGGTGCTGAGCTTCTTCAACGTGAAGTCGTCCGAGTACATCGTCTCAAAATCTAATGTGAGGAAATTCACAACTGCACCAGCCGATAAACCGACCCCCAGCCACCGGTCGCCGCGACCTTCAGGCCCCACGGCGCGATCTTCTTGTTGAGGTGATGCAAGGTCACGCTGACCACCTTCTCGCAGTACGGCTCGCCGTTGCGCTTGGTGTGAAAGATGCGGGCACGGATCTGTTCCGCGGTCAGCCCCTGCGGGTTGGCCTTGAGCAGGTTGAAGAGGGCCTGGCGCTGGGTGTGCAAGTACGGAATGGCCGGATCAGCAATGGCGATCGGCTTGGCCAGAGGCTGGCCACAGCACGGGCACCTGGTCTGCACTTTGCGGGGGCGGGTCATTTGTTGCGGTGGGCGTTGTAGTTCCAACGCAGCAGGATAGCGACAAATATCGCCCACACAATGAAAACCAGGATCCAGCTCAGGAGTTCGGTCATGGCTTTGCCCTCGTCGGGAATGTGCAACACAGCCAGACCGAGCCGATGACCAGCGCGGCCGAGATCAGGTGAGCGATGAGGAAGTAGATCATCGCTGGTTATTCTCCACAATTTGCAGTTTCTCGATGTAAAGAGAATCATAATACGCCCACACCGGGCACTTCGCCAAATCCAGGTGCGTGTCGAGAAAAAGCTGCAAGCCCTGAGCAGCCTCGCGCGGTGGAAGCTTCGAACTGTAAGTCACGTCGATGTAAAGCCGATGCTTGCGACGAGTCATGTCATTCTCCCCAATTAAACTGCCTGCATGGCTGCATCTATAGAATCGCGGAGGCTTTCATAGCTTTGCCGAATAAGATGACTGCTCATCATCCGATAGCCCGAATGCTCCCCTTCATCGGAAGGTACCCAATCGAACGAAATTCCTGTCCGGCTGCGTTTTGCGATTTTCTCGATGAAATCGATTCGTTCAGTGTCCGTTACCAATCGAACCTCCTGCCATTTTTGAGCTGATATTCAACGCCCGCACACACATTACGATAGCGTTGCCAAACTGCACCTTTAATCTTGCCCGACTTGGCGGCACCCGCCACATGCTTATTAGTGCGAGGCGGGGTAAGGCCCTGCTCTGCCCACCAAATGCTAACGGTGCTATACCCGCTCAAACGCGCTAGATCGGCAACCGAGAGGTTGAGCGACTCGCGCCACTGCCGGGCTTTGTCATGCGCAACGGTCATATGCAATTTCCGCCTGTCGTACCGCTAGCATGAAATTCGAAAGATCACGGTAACTCATGTTGGTGAGTGTAGGTAGTTCGAGCTTATCGTCGCCCGATACGCGCCGCGCCCATTCGAGAATATCGTTTGCCATATCCTCTTTACGATCTTTCGGTTGCCAGTGGGACTTCCAAGCCATTACCTGCTCCCTTGCCTGATTTTTACTCTCTAGCATAGCCTGACAACAGTGTCAAGAATAAAAAACCCCCGCTGGCGAGGCGGGGGTTAGGTTCGTGGTCTGCTGAGTGTTGCACAGTCGGTGGAGGGAGGTCCACCGGCGCCGATGCTGGCACAGGTCTGGCGTTAACGCAAGCCTACTGACCCGCAAGAGGCGTGTCAGACTTAAGTCTTGACGAAAATGTGAATCGGGACGACCATGAAAAACCCCGCCACGAGGGCGGGGTGTCTCAGATCGGTTAATGTGAGCGCGTCGCAGCCCTCCATTTAGCCGAGCGGACCCACACTGTCAACGGGTTGTCGGCATGGCTCAATCAAACACCTTCACTATGGTCGATGAGGCGCTGCACCTCGCGGCGCGCGGATTCCGGGTGTTTCCGGTCTATAGGAACAAGGTTCCCTGCATCAGGGCGTGGCAGATCGAGGCCACTACCGATCCCGAGCAGATCGAGGCCTGGTGGCAGCAATGGCCCAAAGCCAATATCGCGATTTTATGCGGCGATTGGCTGGTGGTGGTCGATTTAGACGGCCAGCGAGCCGTACAGACGCTCAAGAACGTGCTGGGCGGCAAACCCATGCCGAACACGCTGCGATCACGCAGCGGGCGCGCGGAAGGCGGCCAGCACGCCTATTACAGCGTACCCGAGGGTATGGATCTGGCCAGTAGCCGCGGAGGCGGAATTGAGGTCCAATATACCGGCCATTTCGTCGTCGCCCCGCCCTCCCTGCACAAATCGGGCAAACGTTACGAGTGGATAAGAGACCGAGATGGCCTAGAAACACCCATCATGCCGATCGAGCCTTGGCTGGTCGAAGCGCTCAACGCGCGGCCGCGGGAGGGCAAGGGAAGGCGCAAAGCGATCAATGCCAAGAGTGTGCCCGAGCACCTTCGCAAGAGCAACCTGCCCCGCCTGGCCGATCGCGCGGCGGCCGGTATGGATGATGTGCCGGATGAGGATATAGAGGCGGCCGGCAAGCTATTGCCTAACCCCGAACTGGAATGGGCCGATTGGAATGATCGCCTTATGGCCTTGTGGGTCGCCTCGCGCGGCTCGCCTGTAGGCTTAGAAGCCGCTCACACATTTTCTCGTAAGTCGCGGAAATATGACGCGGAAGCTGTCGAGGATCGCTGGCGGCATTATCCCACGTCCCCGCCGACCGATTGGGGTTTCGGCTCGATCATATTCTGGATCCGGCAGGTAATTCCGGGCTGGGTGCCACCAAGTCGAGAGCCAAAAGCGGCAGCGTCCAAAGACTTAGAGCCAGAAGCTAAAGAGGTGCCGCAAGAAAAGGACTTTTTCGAGCAAAGCGAGCAAGAGGTAAACGGTCACAAGAGTTTAGCACAATTATTCGCGGAAATAGATTTAGACAAACCCGGCAACCCCCTCATAAAGCTTAACGAAAAGTATGCGGTCATAGGCGATCTGGGCGGTAAATGCCTAGTTATGTCGTGGGTCGAGTCGAAGGTCGAGCGCGCGGTCAAAGTGCCATCGTTTCAAGCCTTTAAAAGCTTTACCGAACGTTATGCACACAAATATGTGACGCTCAAGAGCACAGATGACAACGGGGAGGTGGTCGAGGACGTCAAGGCGCTGGGCGCCTATTGGCTCAAATGGGGCCATCGCCGCACCTTCGAGGGGATCGACCTGGTGCCGAACGGCGAGCGCGAGCTGCCCGGCAAGGTGCTCAATCTATGGCAGGGGTTTGCGATCGAGCCAAAGCCCGGCGCGTGGCCGTTGATGAAGCGGCATATCCTCGACGTGCTGGCGGCCGGCGACCGGCCTTCGGCGGACTATATCGCGCGGTGGGCCGCCTGGGCGGTCCAGCATCCCGGCGAGCGCGCGGAGGCAGCGCTGGTGCTCAAAGGCGGCAAGGGAAGCGGCAAGGGCACCTTTGCCGACGCCATGCGCGTGATATTCGGGCAACACGGTTTGCATATCTTCAATTCAAAGCACCTCGTCGGCGCGTTCAACGGCCATTTGCGCAATTGCCTGTTCCTGTTCGCGGATGAAGCGTTCTGGGCCGGCGACAAGCACGGCGAGGCAGTCCTTAAAGGGATGCTCACCGAGCCTGTATTGATGATCGAGCAGAAGGGAATCGATGCGACCGCGTGGAAAAACCGGCTGCATGTCATCATGGCTGCAAATGCCGAGTGGGTGGTGCCGGCGAGTCACGATGAACGGCGTTATGCCGTGTTCGAGGTGTCGGGCGCACGGATGAACGATGAAGCATACTTTAGAGAGTTATATGCCGAAATGCGGGGAGGCGGATTGGCAGCGATGCTCCACGACTTACTACACCTCGATTTGAAGGACTGGCATCCGCGCAAGATCGTGCGCACGGTCGCGCTCGCAGAACAGAAAGCCCGCAGCCTGGATCCGCGGCATGAATGGTGGGAATCAGTACTGCAAAGCGGCGTGTTGCCAGGTCGGCGCGACACGCACGGCGTCATTCCGGCGGTCGTCGTTTATGACCGGGCACGCGATGATGTGCCCAAGCTAAAAGAGGCCTCGGTGACGGCTTTGGGGAGGTTCCTTAGGAGCCTTGGGGCTGAAGGGTTGCACCGCGAAAATGGTAATTATTGGCGTTTTCCGGCTTTAATTGATGCCAGGAAGATATGGACTGACAAATTCGGCGCTTGGCCGTGGCGCAACAGTTTGACCGATTGGCATGGCTAACCCTTCATACGCTTCAGGACTGTTCAGGATAAGCCATTGATATTATTATAGTCTGAATAGTTGAATAGTTCTGAATAGTTTATGGTTACATGTGAGGCCAATTCTCGCTTTCTTATCTTCGCGGCATAAAGCGCGAATCGGAGAAAAAGTTAGCGATGTGGAATCAACCCTTCATCCCTTCATCCCTTCAGCCGGTCGATTTTGAAAATTCCTGCTTGACTCCCCTTTTGATAGAGAGTAAAGGAAAAGGCGCGGTCAAACCAATGGAGAGTGAAATGCTGACAGTGGAAAGCGCAAATCGGAAGGACGTGAGCACAGCCCGGCATGGCGTTGAGCTGCAACACCGGCACTTTTCGTTTATTGCGGCTGTGATCCGGGATATACCCGATCTAGAGCAGCGTTATGCGATGGCGCAACGGTTTGGCGATGCGTGCTCGCGGAGTAACCCGCGTTTTGACTTTGGGCGCTTCATGAAGGCGTGCGGCGTTTAGCGGCTACCAGGGTACCCAACGGCCGGCAAACCCCCTTGGGTGCCTCTTAGAATGGGTTTGGGATAGGTTCTAGCGTTAATGGAGGGCGGTCATGGGTTATTTAGAGTTCCTAGAAGCGGAGTTTGGGAAGAATTGGGTGGTTGCGCGTCGCTCGGAAAGCATCGTGCGTCGATATGGTGAGGATGTGACTTGTTTGTCACAGCAACGCTATGCGGAAGCTGCGCGCCGGTATCGACGTCTTTATGGCGACCCGCACGACGCCGTGCGCCGGGAGCTGTATCAGGCGGCATTGGAGGCATACCGCGTCATGCCGCGCGATGCGGTGGGCATTGCAATGCGCCTATCGGAGGCGCTTCAAGCCGAAGCCAATGCAGGGTGAGCCATGCGCCAGGAAGCACGTCCTAACCGGCGGGCTTTTTGCTGTTGACTCTTGGGTTGATAGAGAGTAAAGAATGCAGACGCCAATGATGGCGGGACAATGGAGGGTGTGATGATGAAATTCAACGCGGATCTCTACCGAATCGTAACAGCGTTCGAATCGGACGAACAGACGCGTTATTACTTGATTGGTGTGTATGTCGAGCCTTGTGCGGCTGGCGGTGTGACCATGACGGTGACAGATGGCCATCGGCTGATTTGCGTTCGCGACGAAACGGGCAGCGCCGACCAGTCCGGCATTGTGCAGCTTTCGCCGGACGCCATGAAGCTTTGTAAGAGCAAGCCGCGCGAGACTCGGCGCGTGACGATCGACGGCCAGGATGCTTTGATTGAGAAAAGCCTCGATAGCGGCGAAACGTGGGAATCGATCGGCCTATCGGCAAAAGTGTTTGTCGATGGCACGTTTCCTGACTATCGGCGCGTGGTGCCGGACGTGAAGATTGACCCGACAAAGACGCTTCATCCCTGGTTTCGCGGCCGGTATATGGCCTCGTTCGCGACGGCGGCGATCGAATTGGAAAAGGTAAGCGATACCGGCCGTAACGGGGAATTGCTATTCTGTGGATCGGACTGCAATTCGCCGGCGCTTGTGCTGTTCGCGAATTCGCCTCACGCCTTTGGTGTGCTTATGCCAGTGCGCGGCGAGGCGACGACGGTAGCGCCGGAATGGTTCTATGCCAAGACTAGCGCGGAGAAAGCTGCCTAGTTAGCGCCAGACACGACCAGCGAGAAGCCCGGGGCTAGACCCCGGGCTTTTTCTTTTCGGCAAAGCGGCGCGCATTCCATTTGGCGATGTTGTTGTGAGAGCCGCGGCCGGCCGCTGGCGGTAGTGCGCGCAGCCGCGCTAGAACGTCGTTTGCTTTAGCAACCTCGATATCCAGCAGCTGGCCAAGCCTGTCCCATGCCCATCGTGGCGCGAGGCGCCGGCCATTGCGCCAATCCCTGATTTGAAAGTGTGCGGCACCAGGGAATAAGCGCATGATTTGGCGGTGTGTCCCGGTATGGCCTAGGCGCCGTAAAACAGCATTGAAAGTAGGCGAAGCGTCTTGTCGAGCGAACGATTCGGGGTAGCTTTCCGGTTCGATGCGTTCGGCGCTCGACGCCGAATTCCGGGTTCCGTCGTCCATGTCCGATCCTCCGATCAAAGCACCTCTAAACGTTTGGCGCCGAACGCGCAACTCCTGGCGCCTGGCGCCGTGTTATCTATGTTGACCGTAGGTAACAGCGGGAACATATCACGTAAGCAATATCAACGGGTTAGGTGCTATGATTCCTGCTCCTAATAGGTCTCGGTTGATACCTGGCGGGCTGGGAACACTTAGCGATAGGGGTGGGGATATACCTTACCTATCCGCGCATTGTGCGGTTGTGCAACCCCCTTCGGCCCAACGTGAAGTAGAATTCTGGGTAGCGCACCCTTCACGCCCCCCGGAAAAAACCCCAAAAAAATTCCCCGTTCCCAGCCCCAAAAACCCGCCTCTTGACTACCTTGTAGTTTGGCTTACACTCGTCAAATGACCCTCGGCTCCCACCAAAAAACTGTCGGCGCTTCACAAAACTGGATCACGCCGAAGCATATTCTCGAAGCGCTCGGTCCTTTTGATCTCGATCCGTGCGCTTCGCCGATCGCACCGTGGAAATGCGCTGCTGTTCAGCATTTCAGTCATGGTCTCGATTTTGAATGGGACGGGCGCGTCTATTTGAACCCGCCGTTTGATCGCTACCAAGTCGGCAAGTGGATCGCGAAGCTTGCGACGCATGGTAATGGGATCGCGCTGCTGCACGCCAGGACCGAAGCAGAATGGTTCGAGCCGTGTTGGGAATTTGCCAGTGCAATTTTGTTTCTCGCCGATCGCTTGTACTTCCACTATCCGAGCGGTGAACGCGCAGAAGCAAACTCTGGTGCTCCCGCTTGCTTGGTGGCATTTGGCGAGTTTAACGCCGATGCCTTGCGCATTTCGAAATTAAAGGGCAATCTCGTAACAAGTTGGGAAATACAGTAATGCCCGACCTCAAACACGCCCTGGACAAAGCGCTCCAATCCGTAATCGAGAACCAATTCAACAATCTCGTCGCGCAGCTCGTGGCACCCACCTACAACGCTTACGACAAGTCCACGCCGATCGAGCGCTTCGAGCATATCGTCAAGATCGTGCTCGACGCCTACGACCAGGCATCCAAAGTTATTGAAAAACTCAATCCACCTCGCTAAACTGCAACCCGAAAGGACACCAGATGAAATTCCAGATCCTCGACCACACCGGCCACACCACGCTCGACATCACCGACACCAACGATGCGATGGAAAAGTTCAACGAACTCGTAGGCCTCGGCTCGACCGCAGCCACGCGCAAGGCCGATCAAAAGGACTACACGGTCACCCGCCAGTTCGATCCGACCGCCGACGAGACGCTGTTCGTGCCGCGGATGCAGGGCGGCTAATGGCCGTCTTTGCTTCGGCACTGATTGAATACGACGACGTTGGTGCTGTGACCGAAGTGACTATTCTCAACGCTGGAAGTGGTTACGTGGCGCAGCCGGTGAACGCCACGACCTACACCTACAATGAGGCCGAAGCCGAGCACAAGTCGATCGAACTTCTGCAATCCTGGCTAACCAAGAAACAAAACCAGGACTTCGACAAGCATGGTTATTTCCACGTCATCGGCAACGTCACCTGCAAAAAGTACCGCATCGAGCGCCGAACAACCTTCAATGTGCGCGAGCTGAACAACCAGAACCAGGTGGTACGCAGCCTCTGCTTCGTCCCTCAAGGCGCCTACACCACCGGCGACATCATGCTGGCGCAGAAGATCATGCTGGAACAGCGCGAGGACGAGGCTTTGCGCATTGCCAACTTCTCGGCCGGCAATCCTGTAACGCGTCCCGCATATGCTGAGCTGATGCGCCGTACTGCGGATATGCTGGTAGATCTGTTCTAGCCACAGCTTCAACACTATGTTACCTTGTACCGATGTTCGAACTTTTCCATCAGAAACGCTACCACCCCTATCGGCGACGCCACTTCCGCGTGTTTCTGATAGTATCCGTCGATGGTTTCGAACCTTGTCTGTACGAGCTGCACCCCAACAGGAGAACCTACGTCATGCTTACCGTCAATGCCGGCCACACCGTCACCTCGACCTACACCATCCTTGATGCCAACGGCAATCCGATGCTCACGCCGCCGGTCCTCGCCGCGCCGGCAACCTGGACCAACGCGCCGAGCGCACCGGGCATCGACACGCTCACTGTCTCCCCCGATGGCACCACCTCGACGCTTACCACGTTGGCGACCGACGCCGCGTCCACCGACACGCTCAGCCTGTCGTTGACGGTGACCGGCGCGTCCGGCCCGTTCACCGCGACCGAGGGCATCGTGATTGCCGCGGCGCCGCAGGTACCGACCAGCGTCGTCATTAATTCGACGGTCGCGTGATTTTGTAGTTGACAGTTACTACATTGTAGTTTCTACTGCCGGCCGCTGCCCTCTCAGGACCATTCCCCAATGCAACGGGGTGGGCGGCAGGCCGGGCGGCATTTACTCAGCCCTCCAAACGCCACCCGCCCGGCCTTCATCTTTTTCGACGAGCCGTGATGTCCGAATCTCCGACTTCGATCCGTCTCGACAAGCAACTCAAGGATTTCCTGCGCCGCCGCGGCAGTGAGGAAGGTCGTACCGTGTCGCAGATCATCATCCGCATCCTGGAGCAGTGGCGGCTGGCTTATCTCAAGTCGAGGAAGGAAGATCCGTCGTGAAGGTCGCGCTAATCACCACCACCATCAACGTGCCGCGTGTCCTCTCCTTGTACCGCGCCCACGATCCCGACGTGATGTTCTTCGTCGCCGGCGATCAAAAGACGCCGCAGGAGGCTTATGAGTTCTGCGACGCGCTGCCGAACTGCTGGGCCTATGGCTGCGCGCAGCAGAAGCACATGGAATACAAATCATCCGAGCTGATCGGGTGGAACACCGACAGCCGCCGCAACATCGCACTGCTCGAAGCCCTGAAGTGGGGCGCTGACATTATCGTGAGTATCGATGACGATATGATCCCGATGAATTCAAACTGGTCGTTTTTTTGGGGGTGGTATGGGTTACTTGGTAATCCTTATCACGGTCTCCAGCTCGGCTTTGCCAAGCAATGGTTCAACGTTGGTGCGTGCGCAACGCCGGTCACTAACCAACGTGGATTGCCTTACGATACGCTGTTCTACACTGATGTTACTTTTATAACCGATGCTCAGATCGGCGTGGCCCAAGGCATCATCCTTGGCGTCCCGGATTGCGATGCTGCAAATGCCATTACTAACAAACCCATGATTATCAATACCAGCGACGTGCTCCGCGCTGGTTTCGTGGTGGATCCGGCCGCCAGAGCCGTGTTCAACTCGCAAATCACCGCATTCCGGCGCGAGCTGGCCCCCGCCTTCGCCCAGCTCTACTCCGCGCAAGGCCGCAACACCGACATCTTCGCTTCCCTGTTAATGCGCAGGATCATGCGCGAGCGCAACCTGTACACCTATTTCGGCCCGCCAGCCGCCTTTCACGCCCGCCAGTCCCGACCGCTGTTGCCCGACCTGCGCAACGAGATGATCGGCAACGAGCGGATCGCGGAGTTTGCCGAGTACCTGGACCGTGCGCCGATCCCCGGCGAGTCGGTCGTGACCGACGTTGGGATTCTCGTAGCTGGGTTTGACCAGAAACTGTTTCCACCTGCCTTCTGGGAGGCGTGGTTAAACGACTGCGTGGACGTACTATGAACCGCGTCGCCATAGCCTTCTCGACCTGCGATCGCGTCGAACTGTCGCGTCAGTCGATCGAGCCGCTTTTGCAGCCTGACAAGTTTGATTTGCATTGGGTGGATGGCAGTAAGTACCTTGAAGGATTCAATTTTGCTAATGAGCATTATGGCGATAATTTATATATGCACAATCATGTGCGTGGCGGCTCAGGACCAGCGATCATCTACGCGCTGACCATGATGCTCAACGCAGGAGAGGGTGTGAATCATCGCTCTCAGGGCTTCACTTTCAAGGATCAGATCTACGATTACATCGGTCTCGTCGAGAATGACGTGGTGCTGCCGAAGGACTGGTTCGAGCCGACCATGGCCTTGTTCGAGCAGGGCAAAGCCGATGGCCTCGAAGTCGGTGCCGTGTCCGCACGCTGCTACGAGGATCGCGTCCTGATCCAGCGCCCGGATTACGCCATCTGCCACAACCTCGGCGCCGGCATGATCATCTTCACCCGCGAGGCCGCAGAACTAGTTCTCAAGCACTACCGCACGCAATGGACCAGCGAGAACCGCGCGGCGTTCGCCATGTTGACCGGAACCGACATTGGCAAATACTGGGCATTCCGCGGCCAGGAGCATTTCCTGGTAGCCGACTGGCGGTGGGACACCCTCTTGGCCAGCCACGGTCTCGCCTCCCTCGCTCTGACGCCCTCGCACGTCGAGATGATCGGGCAGATCCCGCCGCTTGAGCAGCAAGGACTGAAACTTGTAACGCACAAGGGGGGTTTGAGCGAGGGATTCAACCGTTACCGCGACACTCTCACGAGTATCCGGCAAGGCAATTTCAGATTGCCCGACACCTTGTTCTTCCACGACCAGCAAGGCGGCCATACCATTTTTGCCCACCAGATCGGTGCCATCGGCGGCCATTACCAGGGCAACTGGAAACTGAAAGACTCACCAGGCTTCGGCCCGTTCGGCTGGATCGCCGACTCGGCCAGTGAGGACTGGGATCCGCGTGCGTTTGTCCCCATCTTCGGCCCTGCCGAGATCATGGTGAGCGGCGGCACGGTTGGCGGCGAGGTGATGATCATCGACGAGCAGTCCGGCTGGACCGCGCGCCCGGTGCTGCCGCCCGAGGGCAAGGACGGCACGATCATCACGGTGAACCTGCCGGGCAACATCGCGTACCGCACCATTCGCATCAACATGCTCAATCCAGGCACCATATTCTACGGCGTGCGCTGCCAGCGCGAGCAGCCGCGTATGCCGAGCTGGAGGTTCGACTGGAATACGTTGCCGCATGGGCGCGTAGAGTTGTAATTGTTAGAGGGCAACTTTCATGGCCTATTTGAATTGCTGCGAATGTGGAATCACGTTTAGTGTGCCCGATCAGTGGTGTACCCATCGCCGTGATGACCGCAGGATTTTCTGGTGCCCCAATGGACATGAGCAGTCTTTTACAACGTCCATTTCGGAACAGTTGCGAAGGGAGCGCGATCAGCTCAAGCAGGAGCTTGCCAGGGTCGAGGATGAAAAACGCGAGGCGCTTGCGGCAAAAGAGCAAGAGATTAACAGGATCAAAAAGCGAGCGGCTGCCGGAACTTGCCCATGCTGTCAGCGCACATTTTCAAACATGGCTGTCCACATGAAGCACCAACATCCTGAATTTGTGGCCGACAGTAGAGCTAAGGTAATTCCAATCAGTAACAAAAAACGACAGTTGGGATCCTAGCATGAAAGTCCTTGTGACAGGCGCCTGCGGCTTCGTCGGCCGACACTTCGTCAAGCGCTTGCTCGACGACGGTCATATCGTGACCGCGATCGACAATATGTACGCCGGCAAGGAACTGTATGACTGGGAGTTCAAGCCCAACGCCTGGGATCCCAACACCCGTTCTGTTAAAAATCTTCAGCTCATGATCGGCGACTGTCGGTCCTTTTTCGCTTCATCGGGCGACGTCTGGTCAGCCAACCGCTTTGATCTGGTCATTCATTGCGCGGCGATCGTCGGCGGTCGGATCAAGATCGAGGATCATCCGCTCGAAGTGGCGCTCGATATGGCCATCGACTCCGAGTTCTTCCGTTGGGTTACCGACCGCAAACCATATCCGAAGGTGATCTATTTCTCGTCATCGGCGGTCTACCCGCTGGAGCTGCAGACCAGGGACAAGCACGTCGCACTTTCCGAATCATACGTCGATCTCGCACAGAACCGGTGGAGCAAGCCGGACATGACCTACGGCTTCGTCAAGTTTGCCGGCGAGTACCTGGCAAGATTTGCCCAGGAGAAGTATGGCCTCGACGTTGCGATCTACCGGCCATTTGGGGGATATGGCGAGGACCAGGATCCCAAGACCTACCCGTTCCCGGCGATCGTCAAGCGCGTTCTCGATGGCGAGAACCCGGTGATCGTGTGGGGGTCCGGCGACCAGGAGCGCGACTGGATCCACATCGACGATATCGTGGAATGTGTGCTGCAGACCTATCCGAAGCTCTACGGTAAGGTGCTGAACCTCGGCCGCGGCATTTCCACGTCGTTCTTCGATCTTGCCGAACAAGTTCTGGCTTATGCCAGCACAGGTGCCAGCGTGCGTAACGACCCGCTCAAACCCGAGGGGGTGTTCTCGCGGGTGGCTGACATCTACCAGATGTCGCAACTCTATCAGTGCCGGATTACCTTGACCGAGGGTATCCGGCGCGCGATTGACAGGGTGCGACTGACTTCTGCAATTTCGGAGAAATGAAATGGCCGACTACCGCGCGCTTTACGAGGCCGAGGCCGCAGAGGTCATCGAGCTAAATAAGGAAAATGATCGGCTGCGCGCCGCTCTCTCTAAAATCGCAGATGGTGATGCTTTTTTCGACGGCGCCAAGAAATTTATGCAGATCGCCCGCGAAGCACTTACCGACTGACTGAGGTTTAATAATGGGTGATCGTCCGGCCGCACTGAAAATGTACAACGCCGCCTTCGAGGCGGTGAAGAACCAGAATTACAAAGACTGGGCGGTCCACGCCTATGGTCTGCTGCAATCCGCCTGCATCGTCGATCCGACGTTCGGGCAGGCGTGGGCGGATAACGCGAACTCGAACGGCGACATCAGCCGGCTGCACGCCGCGGTCGCCTGTTATCGCCGCGCGCTCGACGGCGACCTGGGCACCGACAAGCGGATCGAGGTGCTGTCCAATACCTCTTGGCGGCTCAACCAACTTGGCGAGTTCGAGGAAGCGTTATCGTTTGCGCAGCGCGCAGTTGAGTTGGGTCCGCACGAGGCGTATCCGTGGGTGAACCTGTCGCAAGCGCACGGTGCCTTCGGCGAGCGCGTGGCCGCGTTGGCGGCAGCGCGCAAGGCTTATGAGTTAAAGCCGAGCGATACCGCGACCCAGTTTAATCTGGCGTTCGCGCTGTTGTTCAACGAGGACTACGCCGAGGGGTTCAAGTTTCTGGAGTCACGCTTCGAGCATCGCCTGAAGAACTACCTGACCTATCCTTACCCGAAGTGGGAGGGTGAGAAGGACGCGACGGTGTTTCTGGTGGCTGATCAGGGCATGGGCGACACGCTGTCGTTCTCGCGCTTCCTTGAACACGCTTCGAAACGCGCCAAATATATTCACGCCATGGTGCAGCCGGCATTGTTGCGGGCATTCACCGAGACGTTCGCGCATCTGCCCAACGTGAATTTTACGCCGATTTCGACGTCGTACCCGCAGGCCGACGCCTGGACCACGTTCGTCTCGCTGCCGTTCGCTTTGCAATTGACCAATGACGAGATCAAGAACGCGCCGCACCCGCGGCTGCCGGTGTACGGCATGTCGGATACCTGGAAGATGCCGGACATCAAGTGTCATATCGGCATTGCCTGGGCCGGATCGGCGCTCAACGATCTCGACAAGTGGCGCTCGTTTCCGATGATTCACTTCCTCGATCTCTACAAAGTGCCCGGCATCCAGCTCTATTCGCTGCAGCTCGACGACCGCAAGCTCGACCTCGGCCATTTCGGCGCCGAGTCGCTGGTGCGTGACATGAGCGGCTGGGTGTCCGATGTGGTCGATACCGTGGCCATGCTGCAGCACCTGGATCTGGTCATCACCTGCGAGTCGGCGCTGGCGCATATCGCCGGCGCTATCGGCAAGGAGGTGTGGATTCCGTACTCGTACCACGCCCACGACTACCGTCTTGGTCACGACGGCAAGTCGATGCTGTGGTACGGCAAGACCCATCGCCTGTTCATCCAGGATCGCGACATGCGGTGGGACAAGGTGTTCGCCCGGATCACGACGGCTTTGCAGGAGAGGATCGATGCGCTTGGAAACCCTGGTGAGCAAACTCAGAAAATGGTCGGACGACATGGACCGCGAGCGGTGGCACGGCGCTGAGTACGACTGTGACATGGTGGAGCTGTGCGACTTGCTGCGGGAAGCAACGAAGGCATTACAGGCGCTAACTTCTGCAATGTCGGGAGAATGAAATGGGCCACTCTGATCGCTTAGATAAGCATGGCTATTCTCTCTCGCCGCAGAATGTGAGCGAGAACTTTTGGTACTATGAGGACAAGAGAGGCTTATGCTGCATCTTTCAGCCGCGCGACGCAAAAGGTGAACTTTTACTCGCTTGGCCCGCCTGGCATATACCCTGGAAATTGTTGGACCGCACATTTGAGCGTCGCAGAACCGCAAAAGCGGTTGCCAAGGCGCGGAGGCAAAAATGACCGATATGCCCATGGCCCGCGTTTGTGGAGAGCTAGAGGCCGAAATCAAGCGGCTACGAGCTGCGCTACAGCAAATCAAAGATGTTTGCGAGGACAATACTTCCGCAGGATGCAATCACGCGATGGCCGTCAACTTTATCTGGGGCATCGCTGACAATCACCTGCATACTGAGGTTTAGCGTGCTCCAAACCGTTAACATCAATTTCACGATCAACAAACGCAAGTTTGCGTTTCAGATGACGCACGATCCCAATTCTCTAATTGATCGCGACATGATGATCTGCATCAGGAATTACGGTTGCCCCGAACCGGAGATCGTCCATCTGATGACCCGCGTGTTGCGGCCCGGCGATTTCGCTATCGACGGTGGTGCCAACGTCGGGTTTTTTACGAACGTCATGGCGCAGCTCGTCGATATCAATGGCATCGTGCTTGCGGTCGAGCCGGGCGAGAACAATCTGTTCAAGTTGCGTGATAATCTCAAGCTCAACAAGCTGACCAATTTCGAGATTTGCAATCGCCCGCTTTGGTCGTCCAACGAGAATGTGTTTCTGCACTACCACGAGCACGGCGGTTTGAACTCGCTGGGCTGTCAGGCGCCGATGATGGGTAAGAAGGAGATGGAGGGCATCACGCTCAACACTTGGTACACCACGCCGCGCCTGATCAAACTCGACATTGAGGGTGCCGAGGAACACGCCTTGCGCGGTGCCAGCAAGCATCTGGCTGATCACGTTCCTTACATCATCTGCGAGTTGAACCAGCCAGCGCTCAAGGCGTTGGGATCGAGCCAAGAATCGCTGCGCAGGTTCATGCGCGAGTGGGGTTACTCGGCGTTCATCTTGTTTCGTGACGGCCAGTTGCCGTGTCTGGTGCCGGACAAGACGACGATCTTTGAGGCCGAGGAATCCAACGGCACGGTGAACGTGCTGTTCTCCACGGTGGAAGCTGTCAGTAACGCGTGGCCGCGAGCGGTGTTGAGTTACGCGTGACTGTCACCTTGCGCAAACTCGATGAAGATGGCCAGTGGTTTCATGATCACCCGGATCGCACCGCCCATATCCGCGAGCCAATTCGGCAAATGGAGATCGACCGGCGATTTGGCACGCGCTTCACTGACGAGTGTGCTGGCGAGTTCTTCTCACTGGGTGATCATGACAGGGATCGTCGCCGCATCCTGTTGTGGAAAGTACCGCCGGACAACGTGTTCTACGATCCGAAGAAGCCGGCGATCTTGAAGATCCCCATGCTTGCCTTTGCCGACGAATCGATCGAGGATCGAGACGATATTCTTTTGCCCATTATTGACGGCATCATGCGAGACAACATGGGGAAACTGTGATGGTCACTTGGTCCCAATCCGTCTTCAGTTCCAACGTGTCGGAAGTCGCCTATGACGCCGACCGGGAGGAATTGCTGGTGACGTGGAAAAGTGGTAAGACCTCGGCCTACTCGGGGGTGCCGGAGGATGTCGCACATAGTTGCGCGAACGCACCCAGTGTTGGCCAATTTCTCAACAGCGAGATCAAACCCGTCTACGCGCACCGCTATGTCTGACCCTTCAGAAGCTTTTCGCGCAATGGATCAGCGCATCCAGCGTAGTATTAATGATCCGTTCGGGGGCGCGTGTGTGATTGTTCCGCCTGGAGGTGGTAAACCGGTTGAGTTGCTGATGCTCGATACCGCCGAGGATGAAGGTCAGTTTTGGGCAACGATTATGACCCGGATCCAGATGGCGATCAACGAGAATGACCAGAAAAAGCAGGTTAACAGGACGTTCGGGGTACGCTAGACTGTGGCATGGCAGGCTGGTCACCCCACAAGCGCGACACCGTTGAACGGGCGTTCTACACCTTCCTGAATTGCTGCTACGTCAATTCTAAGGATTCCGGCCGCATCTGTCTGGGTAAGAGCCTGTATGACGGCCAGCGCCGGGCAATCACCGAGATCTTCGACGCACTCGAAGACGATATTCACGACATTTACATTCTGAAATCCCGCCAGCTCGGCATCTCGACCATCATTCGCGCGCTTTGCATCTTCCTGATCGGCATCCATCCAGGGCTGAAAGGTGCTATCGTCTTCGATTCGGCCGAAAACAAGAACGAGGCGCGATCCGAGATCGAGGTGATGATCGAGGAATTGCCCAACAGCCTGAAATTTCCCTCGATCAAGCAGAACAACCGCGGCGGGCTGACGCTCAGTAGCGACTCGAAGGTCTTGTTCATGTCCGCCGGCGTGAAGCGGACTAAGACCAGTGGCACGCTGGGCCGATCGGTCGGCTTGTCGCTGGCGCATTGCAGCGAGCTGTGTTCGTGGGACAATGACGAGGGTTTGGAATCGTTCCGCAACTCGCTGTCCGATGTCAACCCTGATCGGCTTTACATCTACGAGTCTACCGCTCGCGGGTTCAATTCGTGGAACCAGATGTGGGAGGACGCGCGCAACGATCCTTATCACTGCAAGTGCATCTTCCTCGGCTGGTGGTCGAAGGAAAGCCAGCAGGTGCCGCGCAATCATCGCGACTTCCAGCTCTATGGCGAGGCGCCGCCGAGCGAGGAAGAAGCGCGCAAGATCAAACAGGTCAAGGAACTATATGATCATGACATTACGCCAGAACAGCTTGCCTGGATCCGGCGGAAGATGGACCCTACCGCCCAGCCGGAAGGTGATGCTGTAGCCAAGTTCGAGGGCAACCCCAACCGGATTCAGGAACAACCTTGGACTGAACAGGAAGCTTTTCAACAAACTGGCTCGGTTTTCTTTGCTCCTGAAAAACTGACGGATCAGTTCAACCAAAATGTCAGCGATGATTTTCAGACGCATATGTACATCGTGCTTGACGAGTTTGCTTATACGCAGGTTCTCAAGGCGCCCAACGCCAAGATGGTCGAGCTTAAGGTGTGGACCCCACCCGCAACAAACGATGGTGTCTATGTCATCGGCGTCGATCCGGCTTTTGGCACGTCCGAGTCCAACGCCCGCTCGGCAATCCAGGTATGCCGGTGTTATGCTGATGGTCTTGACCAGGTGGCTGAGTATGCGTGGCCATTGATCACGGCGCAGCATCTGGCCTGGGTCGTCGCCAGCCTGCTCGGCTGGTATGGCTCGGCCGGCAACGAAGTGCGCTATGCGCTCGAACTCAACGGCCCCGGCAGCGCGGTCTTCAGCGCGCTCAAGAGCTTGAAATTCCAGTTGGAGAACGGCCACCAGTCCAAGGAAGTGCGCGAGAAGGGCCTGCAGGACGTGTTTCGCAACGTGCGGACTTATATTTACAACCGCACCGACTCGATCGGACAGGGGTCGAATTACCACATTCTGACCAACCGGCGAACCAAGGCCGAGATGCTGGAACAGTTGCGCAACGTGGTTTCCGTTGGTAAATTGCGCATTCGGTCGGCCGAATTGCTCAAGGAGATGACGAGGGTTACGCGGGATGCCGGCGACGGGGATCTGATCGGCGTTCCGTCCGGTTCGAAGGACGATCGCGTGATGGCAATGGCCTTCGCAGTTCATTGCTGGGAAGAAAAAGTCAGGCGCAACTTGATCAATACCAACCGGACCAGAGAATCGGAAGCTGCGCGGCAGAGGTTGACCTTGACCGATCAGGTGTATCTATTCCAGCAAAACCAGTTGGGCCAGTTCTTCAAGGCAAAAACGATGCAGCGGTTGAACCAGCGGCGACTTCAGATACGACAAAACTGGCGGTACCGATGACCGTTGTCTCTTTGGCAGATAAGCGTAAAGCAGAACCGACCGATCAGGATAAGGTTGTGGAATTGCTACGCAATGCGTTGGTAGAAGCAGAAGCCGGGCGGTTAACCGGACTTGTCATGGTATTTACAGATCCTGATAAGCATTGGCTTAACAAGTGGGTTGGGTCGTTTGGCTATATTGATGCCATTGGCAAGCTTGCAGTAACACAAATGGAAATGCAGCAGGAATATTTGAGTTTGCAGGATGGCTAGATTCCAGATCCGCTGTCCCGGCTGCCGCAAACCTTTCCCTTGGGATCCTGCCATCGATTTGCCCGAGCGCTGTCCGCTCAAGGGTTGCGGCTATGTGGCAAAGAAGCGCGATCCCGAGGTGGACGAGAACGGCGAGATCGTGATTGCCGCGCCATTCCTGCGCAGCCATGTCATGAAGGCAAATGACGGCGTTTATCGCGAGCTTGAAAGGTCGTCGGAGATCCGCGCGCAACTTGCTGCCGAGATGGCAGGTGTTCCCGTTTCCGAAATGTCACATCTCAAGGTGACGAACCTGCGTGATAATACTCGATCGGGGGAAGTGGCGGCGATGCCGGTGGTTAACGATGTTACTCGCCAAATGGATTACATAAAGTCGCGGGGTGGTAGTGTTGGTTTTGGAGCAGATGCGAGTCAGTTTGGTCCAAACATTATGACGGGCGCCATCGAGTTGAATGGCCGCCCGCTCGTGAACGGGCTTGAGCCAAGTGCAGGCGCGCGGATGCGCAAAGTTTTGCACCAGCATCATGAACAACTAAGTCATGGCTCGGCAACGAGCGACATGCCCGCGTTGGAAACGCAACAGCCGGGGTATAGGTCTCGCGCATGATCCTGCCCGGCGGTATTCCCTCCGACCATGAAAAGCTCATCACCCAAGTCAATGAGTGGATCGAGATTTGTCGTGTCAGTGTCGGGATGCGCAAGTCGTACTACCGCATCCTCAACGCCATCGCCGAGACCGGCAAGTATGACGGCACCAAAGCGCTGGTAAACATGATGAATCCGTCCTTGAAGCGGACGGCGGCACACCTTTTCAGCCCGGTCGAGTTGAAGTTCGCCATGAGCTTCGACCACCCACAGGCGCCGACGACCTACCAGCGTGGCCAGGAGGTGGCAAAGCAGCTCACCTTGAACTGGGAGCGCAATGGCACCGGCAATACGTTTGGCCGCGGCGCGTTCGAATCGTTGAAATACGGCGCTGCCTTCCTCAAGCAATGGACCGAGCGGGATTCCGACGATCATCTGATGCTGAGAGATCGGCTGGTGATGCCGTGGAACATGGGCGTGTACCGCGAGGATCGTGCTCTCGACGAGCAGCCGATCATCTGTGAGACAACTTCGCTTACCTTGCCGGAAGTATGGCAGAAGATTTGGAAATTTCCGAACGCTGAGAAGCTGTTTGATCGAATCAAATCACACGCGGCGCTTGGCAGTGCCGGATCCGAACCAAACAGCTTCTTTCATCAAGTGCTTTCAACCTCGCAATTGAATACCGGCGTACAGGGAATGGTTAGCCCGGTGCCCGGCGGCATTGTTCAGCTCAACAGCGACCCTAATTATGCGCTGATGGGTCCGACTATTGCTGCTGAAGTGGTCGAGTTCCATGAATTGTGGGTGCAGGACGAGCATGATTACACCACGATTCAGATGATCATGCCAGATGTTCTCATCACGCCGCTGTTCAGTCGCGTCGAGAAGCGCGATATCATGATGAAAAAGCAGAATGCGCTTGGCGCGAACAGCCGTTTGCAGCCTTATCGCATCATTCAGCCCAACGAAACGACCGATTGGATCTGGGGCCGTTCGGAGTTGGTCGATGTGATTGAGCCACAGCAGCTTCTGGCAACGTGGTGCGACGATGCCAAGCGTTTGGTTGGTTTGCAGATCGACAAATTCCTCGGGTTTATCGGTGAAAATAGCATGACCGATGAGCTTTATGCCCAGGCGCGCATGGCCGGGTATGCTAATCTGGCTCAAGGCTCGACGATTAGCGATTTAACACCAAAATTCCCGGAACAATTGCTGCCGATGGTGAAATGGTTGATGGAAACGGTCAACGTTATCCTCGGTTTCCCGCCAATCATGCAAGGCCAGGGGGAACCGGGGGTGCGGGCTGGTTCACACGCCAATACGCTGATGAAAACCGCATCCCCGGACTTGCGTGACCGCTCGCTGCTGGTCGAACAGCAATGCGCTGCCGCTGCCGATCTCACCTTGACGCTGATGGAGCTGAAGGACGAGCGGTTCTATTGGACTAAGGCCGACAATCCGATCGAGGATATCGAGAAGACGAAGTTTTTGCTTTCAGATTTGCCGGATGACTGGCGCGTTACCGTTGACAGTCACTCGTCGTCGCCGATCTTCGCCGACGAGAATGCTCAACTGGTGCTCGCGCTTAACGGACGAGGCATTGTCGATGGAGAATACGTCATCAACAACACGGATGCTCCCAACAAGGAAACCGCGATTCAGGCGTTCCGAAAGAAACAAGAAGGGGAGAAGCAGATGTTTGAGCAGCTTCTTAAGATCGACCCTGAAGCGGCGATCAAGTCAATAAGCAAGGGCGGCCACGGCCACCACTAGCTGCCGTTCATGCCGCCAGGGATCGGGCTGAGCACTCTTGGGCCAGTTCTGGCAATGCCCGGATCGCTCTGGGCGCGGTGCTGGGCGGTGTTCTGAATTCTGGTGTTGTGCAACATCAACTCGACTGCTGCCAGCTTTGACTGGTCCATGTCCTCGATGAGGATGCCGTGGATTGACAGCGCCTTGAACTCGGCGTGCTGACCGAAATCATCATCGATATGGAGATCTTGCGTTGGATGATCGGTTTTGAAGTTTTTGAAGACTTCCGCTTTTTCTTTGGTTCTGAACAGGAAGCGGAGCGAGGCGGGGCCGACGATGACGGTGATGCTATGCACGTTTTTTGCTCCTGAGTCGTTGGCCGTCCACCCATTTCAAGAATTCTTCTTTCGGGATTCTGGCGCGTGACCGGCGTAATTTTATGACCGGTGGTCCATCCTTTTTGCGCATCCAAATATAGAAAGTGTTGGCATGGATGCGCAGGTAACTCGCAGCTTCCTTGACAGATAGGAATGCGTTCGAATCCATATTGGCCATGAGGCGCCTTGAATTATCGATAAAAGCGTATGAAGCACGATAGTTTCAAACGATGGCTTTGGCAAGAGGGTCGCCCTTAAGGTGGCGCATCGGTGCCTATGGTGGGCCTGATTGATGCAACCTTGAAAGGGACGCACATGTTTACCCGATCTCGTCGCAAGCATCGCAAGGGCCGCAAGTAAGCCCATGCCTGAAGGCACCCCCGCTTCTGTTCCCGGTCAACCGCAGCAACCACAAGCACCTTTCGGATCGACGCCGGCCGTGTCGCCGTCGCCGAACCGTGGCCATGAGGCTGCCGGACTGCAGAAGCTGGGGGTTGCTCTCCAGAGTCTCACCGATGCACTCCCGCTGGTCGGCGCCAGTTCCGAACCGGGACAAGCCATTCTCGACATGATCAAGAAACTGGCCAAGTTCGTACCGCCTGGCACGATGACGCCGGCTGCCAACCGCAACCAGCTCGAAGCCACGGCGATGAAGCAGGGACAGAACAATCAGCAGATGCAGGCGCTCAAGCAAATGCAGATGCAGGGCCAACCGGGCGCCGGGGCGCAGCAGCAACCGAAGGCCGCATGAGTATCTTCAAAACCGAGGTGGCTCCGGGGATCGTGCTTTCGACCGATAGCGTCGTCAGCGCAACGATCGATCATTCCGCAGCGCAGCACCTTCCGGGCTTGAAGAAGACATCCGAGATGGATGTTCAGAATATTCAGCGCGGGGCGGTTCGCAGAAAATCAGGAGAATCGTGATGGTTAATATCTTCCAGAATCCGGCCAAGACCGTGCCGATGAAGGCCGACGACCAGACCATTCGCGTCGATCTCGACGTGAACGAGATTGGCGGCCGGAAAAGCCATCTGCCGGCTACTGACAAGTCCGGCGCGCTGACCCTCAGCCACGTTCCGAACGCTGGCTCGACCGTGGGCGGCAAGTGATGGCCAAGGTCATCGAGGTTGACGAAACCGAATTTGCCAACGGCCAGCAGACCATTGCCGCCGTTCGCAAGCTGATGGCTCATCCCGAGGCTTCGCTTCTGATTGAGAAGGCGCGCAAGCTCGTCGAGCCGGACGCGCCGACGCCGCGGCTTGACGCTCACAAACAGGTGAACGAGCCGATCGAGAAGCTTCACGGCGAGATCGCCGAGCTGAAGAAGTCGCTCGCGGAGAAAGATGCCGAGCGCGAGAAGAACGAGAAGCTATCCGCGCTCGCTGCGAAAGTTGAGCGGGGCAATTCGAAGCTGCTCTCCGAGGGCTGGACGGCAGACGGTCTCAAGGCGCTCGACGAATTCCGCGAAAAGGAAGGCATCCTCGATCCGGTTCACGCCGCGGCCGTGTATGAGAAATTGCACGGTTCGCAGGTCGCTCCGGCCACGCCTTCCAGTCACATCGGCGGCTGGGACTTCACCACGCCGGCGAAGGAAGACGAGGACTACACCAAGAAGCTTTTGGAGACTCGTGGTGACAGTGAATCGCTTGTCATGAATCAGGCGATGAAATCGCTGAACGATTTCCGCGGCAACAATCGACGCTAATAAGGAGTTCCAACCGTGCCCCTTCCAGGTATTGGCGTTGCGCCGGCAGCCGGCAGTCTTTACACCGAGCTGGCTTCGACCACACGGCGCACGTTCGTGCCGCGTCTCTTTGTACAAATCTACTTCGGCTCGCCCACGCTGTTCTACATGATGGGCAATGCGCAGAAAGCGGCGGGCGGCCTCAACCAGATCACTGTGCCCTTGCAGGGCCAGTCGATGGTGCAGGGCCAGTTCACCGGCTATGGCGGCGGCTTCAACTCACCGCAGATCATTCCGGCGATCCAGAACGGCCAATGGAATCTGGCGTACTGGGTTGTGCCGGTTCCGCTGCCTTTCGGCGAGACGATTATCCAGGCGACCGACCGCGAGATCAGCCTGCTCAAAGCTCGCATGAACGACGTCGCGGCGGTGACCAAACAGAATTTCGCCAACTTGTTCTTCACCAACAACACGGCGAACGCGCTTTATCCCGACAGCTTTTACAATGCGTTTGACGACGGCACCAACGTACCGAATTACGGCGGCATCAACCGCAACGCCCAGGGTAATTCGGCGTTCAAGGGTCAGTACATCAACACCAACAATGCGGCGCTGTTCTCGTTCTCGTCGGGCTTCACCCGTCAGAACATGGCGACAATGTTGTCGTACATCACCAATGCCGCCGGCGGCGAGGCTCCGAGCTTCATCGTCATGTCGCCCGGCGACTACGCGACGCTGAACCTCTCGTTCATCGGGACTGAGAATATCTACGTCAATCCTGGCATGACCTACACGATGGACACCGCGGTGCGGTCGAGCTTCCCGAACCTCAATGTCTCGGGTATTCCGATCTTCCAGGATCACTTCTGTCCAACCAATCACGCCTACGCCGTCAACACCAAGTACACCGCTATGTACTTGTCTGAAGATGCTGCGTTTGACTTCAGCGGGTTCTACTCGCTGGTGCCCTTGGGGCAAATCGGCCAGCAAGGTGTCGTGGTTGTCGGTTACGATGTGGTGACGGCTAAGTCGGTATCCGGGGCACATATCTATAATATCCAAAATAATCAGTTTTAAACTACTGGTTGTATTGGATAATGGCACGGGCAATGTGGAGCATGTCTTGATCGGTGCCTGTACCTCTGAAGGAGTTTATGGCAAATAGTACGAAACGGCAGTTGCCTTGAGTGTAGCCCTTCGTACTGTCAATACGGTCAATGCTAGGAGAGAAAGGAAAATGGGTTTGAGTGCCAAAAACGAACGGTAGGCCGCTGACAGCGCAGTGACCGGTCCAGTTTTGTTCGCACCATTCTCTCGTGAGATCAAATGCCCAGCTCTTTTTCGTCGATCTATGTTTTGCGTTTGTTAAGGCCATCATCCACGGCCGGCGTTGTCGCGCTTTTTTGTATTCCTCAGTTCGCTTTCTTGGATATTTTGCTCGGTATTTTTTTGCTGCTATCGCTCGGCTTGCTTTATTTCTATGATACGTTGCTCGGTCTCTCGCTCGTGCTTCTTCTTGGTTTGCTTTGCGCCATTCTCGCAGCTTTGCGAGATGTGCTTCTCGATTTGCGTAGTACCGTTCGCTACGCTCCTTATTACGTTGCTCACGGTCAGCACGCAATTCCCAAGGTACACGCCGTTTTTGCTTTTTGTCTTCCCGTAGACAATCTGGCGAGCAGAATATCTGGTCAAACCGTTTCTTTTGAAAAACGGCTCCGCACTTGCAAGTACCTTCTTTCGCTTGTCCAAGCGAATGCCGTTCAACGTTGCTCATGGAGTGTACCTCTATGATCAGTACAAATGTACCACACCAAGAGGATGAGGTAAAGGTATGAATTCGCCGCTCAGTGGGCCTGGGCTAGGCTTGCCCCCGCCCGTTAACCTTTATCCCTCCGAACTGAACAACGCGCCCTACGACTTCGCGACCAACAAGGTCTGCCTTGCGCCGGGCGAGAACATCGTCATTCCGGCCGGCGACTGGTTCGTCGGCATGGGCGGCTATCTGGTGTTGCAGTACCGGGATCCGATTACTAATCTCTGGGCGTTCGGTTCTGGCGCCGCTTACAACCGCGGGCTTCAGTTCGTCAAAAGCGATGGATTCAACGTCCGCATCGCCAATCTGACCGGCTGCCCGGTCGGCGCGTTCATCACCAGTCAGGGCGCGAGCTACGTCCAATCCACGACCACGGTTACCGCAACAGGCGGCACCTCGACCTGGCAGCCGATCGTCGGCGGCGCACTTGCCTTTACCGGCGGCTCGGTCGCATCGGTTGGTGGTGGTTACGGGGTGGCTCCGCTGGTTCTCATCCCGGCCCCTCCCGGCCCCTCGAACAACGCGAACGGCGTTGGCGGCGTAGCGGCAAGCGCTTATGTGGGCATCGCCAGCGGCACGGTGGTTCTGACCGGTGTGACCTTCACCAACCAGGGCGCCGGTTACCCGAGTGCGCCTGCGAACTTCGCTTTGCTCCCGGTTCCGACCGATCCGAACCTCGCGACCGGCATCACGCTTGCCACGGTGGCGTTCAGCTTGACCAATTCGGGCTTGTTGACTGCCGTGTTTTGCACCAATCCTGGCGTTCCGATCACACCGGCCAATATCACGTTGGCGGTGGCCGGCGCGGGTGTGACCGGCACGGTGTCGGCGATCGTCATGCAGACGATCACGGCTGCTACGGTGTCGGGCGCTGGCATCGGGTATGGTGCTGGGTCGCCAGCTTATGCGGTCGGCGGCGTGCCGCCGCAGGGTTCAATTACCGGTTCACCGGAAAGCAAGTATCTGGCTTGGTTCCCGCGGCCGGTCAACATCTCGTTTGCCGCCGGTACGTCGGCAGCTCCCGGCACGATCTACGATGGTGGCCTGTTCCTTGCGGCCCCCACGGCGGTTTTCCTACCGACTAGCGGTGCTGCGGGTACGATCGGCACGGTGGCATTTGTCATGGGTAGCACGCCGGATATCGCCGTCATCCAGCCGGCGCCGTAAATGGCGACATACTCGCTTGCCGCAACGGGTGTGGTGGTTGGTGGACAAAACCTATCGACCACTAAGATCTATGACATTCCCGATCTCAGCGCGTCGAGCATCATGACCGGCGCGGTCGGCGGTGGCGGCCAAGCCAAAGCGATGCAGACTGCCGATCAGATGCTGGTCAAGGGGCCGGACGGGTCTCTGCACTGGTACGAGCTGGATCCCGAGCGATCGACTGCCGCCAACCCTGTACTTCGCTACCGCGGTCCATGATATAACGCGGCAGAGGTAGCTTGCCGTGTTGAACTACTACATCACTCAGACGCAACGGTTGCTTCAGAATCCCGGCGCTCCAGTTTCGCTGTATTCTCCCGCGGATATTACCAGCTACATCAACACAGCGCGCGGTCAGGTGGCTGGCGAGGGCCGTTGTGTTCGCTCGATCGGCACAATTTCGACCGTAGTCGGCCAGCGCAACTACAATTTCTCGGGCATCAGCTTCGGCACGCCATCTGCGACCGGCATTGCAGGTGCGATCAACGTGCAGCGCATCCAATACAACGTCGGCCAGGGGCAAAAATGGATCAAGGGCAAGAGCTGGCCATGGTTCGACTTCCAGCGCTTTAACAATCCGGTTCCAACCAGTGGCCCGCCGACCGAGTGGGCGCAATATGGTGCTGGATCGGCGGGTATTGGCGCGATTACCAATGAAGGAGCTGGAACGATTCTCAGTGGCAGTTTCTACCTCGATCCGCTGCCGGATTATGCCTATGTGTTGAATTGCGACTGCGTGTGCTACCCGCAAGCACTGGTGCTCGATACTGACATCGAGGCTGTGCCATACTTGTGGTCCGATTCAGTGCCTTACTTTGCTGCTTATCTTGCACTGCTATCGGCACAAACCTCGACGCGGGTCCAGCAGGCGCAGCAGTATTATGCACTTTACGAGCAGTTCGTAGCGCGAGCGCGTGACTTCGCCAATCCTGACCTGAACAATTTCGCATTCCCGCAATCGCAGGATCCAACCAGAGCCAATCGCTTCGGTGGTCCAGTGCAACAGGCCAGTGGCAATGCTCAATAATTACATCGCTCAATGTCAGCGCTTTGCTCGCGATCAGAAGCAGCAGTACCTCGATGTCGGTAACCTCACTGACTACATCAACCAGGCACGTCGTGAAGTGGCGATGCGGACGCAGTGTATTCGCGCTGTGCCACCTGTTTCTGGGTCGATCATTGGTTGGAATGTGACGAATGGTGGTTCGGGTTATTCGTTGACGCCGACCTTAACGATCACACCTCCCGATTTTCCTAGTGGGCAATTGCCGAGTCCTGGCGGTGCGCAGGCGACGGCTACCTGCGTTGTGTCGGGCGGTAAGATTGTCTCGATCTTCAGTGCGTTTGGTGGTTATGGCTATTTCCAGCCGATCATGACGATCACGGATTCGACTGGCACTGGCGCAACGGCAACACCGATCATGACGCCGATCTCTCAAGTAACGGAGGCTCGCGAAGTATATAACTTCTCTGATTTCGATTTGAGTACGTTTCCCGGCGTGAAAGAAATTTATTTTGTGCGTTCGGCTTCGATCATTTATGCAAATTATCGGTATTCGCTTCCGTGCTACGCTTTCTCAGTATATCAATCGACAATCCGAAGTTTTCCTTACCAATATTCATACGTTCCTACGTTTTTTTCTCAATTCGGTCAGGGTGCAGCAGGCAGTTTGTTTTTTTATCCATATCCAAGTCAATCATACCAAGTTGAACTTGACTGCTGTTGTATTCCTTCTGACCTCATAGATGATCAGAGCGTTGAAGCAATTCCTGCCCCTTGGACCGACGCAGTGCCATACTTTGCTACTAAGATGGCGTTTGAGGAACTGCAAAATCTCAATGCTGCGAAATATTACGAAGACCAGTTCAACCGTCGTGCGCTTGGTTACTCGAACTACGCGCGGGCCGGTCGTGCAACCAATCCATACGGGAGATACTAATGGCTCAAGCTGCCCTCGCTGAAACAACTGAAATCACCCCGATCTCCACGCTGCGCCGCTTCGCGCTTCCCGACATCGACACGCACGGCGGTTTCCTTTTGACCCGCCTGAAGGCGGCTTACACGCATCTTAACGACCGCTTCATCCTCGGCTGGATCCGCACCTTGCTGTACGACAACGCCAATCTGTTTCTCTACCAAGATCACAGTGTCGCGCTGTTTCAGCTCACGAACATATACTCGCTGGCGCCGAAACCCGAGATCATCGAGCGCTTCGTGTTCTGTCAGGAAGGCTTCCAGAAGGAAGGCGGCGCGTTCTACGAGGAAGTGGCGCGGTGGGCCAAGCCACAAGGTATCGAGAAGGTGTGGGTCGAAGAATTAAGCGACGTGCCGCACGAGATCATCAAGGAACACATCGGCCGGGTGTTCACTCGCGAACTGCGGTTTGCGCGGGTGTAAATGCCGCCCAACCAGCAACAGCAGCCCCAACAGGGCAATGAAGCTGGCCTGACCTTCAATCAGTTCGCCGGCGTCAATACGGCTACGACTCGTCTGGGTGTGCCGGATGAGATGGCTTATTGGCTCGATGGCTTTATACCGCTTGCTTCAGGCAATCTTCGCACGCTTTACGGCATTGGTGCCGCGAAATTCACTGCAACCAATCCTACCACCATAGTCTGCTTCTATTTCTACAATCTGGGCGCCACGCCCTACGCAGTCGTGTTTATCTCGGATGGCTCCGCGGTTCAGGTCAACACCATCACGGGCGCCGTGGTGACAATTTTGCCCGCCGGCACGATCCTTGCCCCCAGTATCGTTGATCTTGGCATTACCCAATATGGCAACCAGTATCTGATCATTGTTGCCAATCAGTCGAACGGCTACTGGGTCTGGGATGGCAATTTGCTTTACGCGGCAGGCACACTTGGCCCCGGTGTTACACTGACCAATCCTGGTTCTGCCTATCAGACCGTGCCCTCGGTGACGGCAAGCGGTGGTCACGGCAGTGGCGCTACCTTCGTCGCTACGATCGGCGGCGGCGTGGTCACCAACGTTACCGAGACGAATCCGGGTTCGGGGTATTTGCCCGGTGATGTCGTTACTTTGGTTTTCTCAGGTGGCACGCTCGCGGGCAGCGGCGCATCGCTCACGGCAGTTCTCACTCACGCTGCGCCTGGTTCTGGAGGCGTGCTTACGCCGGTGTTTACGTTGATCGGCACTGACGGTCCCAATAATGTTTACTCGTGGACAAATATTACAATTACCGCTCCTGGCACTGGTTACAGTGCGAATGTTGTTGCTGGGTTCAATCCACCACCGACTGGTTCATATTGGGGTGAAACGTCTATCGCCCCCACACCCGCTATCCAAGTCACTGAAACCGGTGGTGCGATTACCGGTGCCAACGGCGTTCAAGCGCCTAGCAATCCGCTTGGTTTGTACTCGACGCCAACCGCCTCACCGGCATTTCCCACAATAACCATTGCCGACACGGGTTATTACTATGTTTCCAGCGTCACGATCGGCAGCGGCGGATCTAATTATAGTCCTGGTACGAAGATCACCGCTTCTGCCGGTGGGACTCCGATCACACAGGCGACGATTATTCCAATTATTACCGCAGGGGTCATCACCGGGACCACTATTACGAATGGTGGCATCTATGATTCGAACACAGCTCCAACATTGACAGTGACGGATACTGCAGTCACTGCCGCCGGTACCGTCATCCTCATGCCGTTCGGTATTCAAGGCACGGCGGTCGAGACCTACCAGGGCCATGTTTGGGTGGCGGATGGCACGGTTATCAATTTCAGCGCTCCAGGTTCGGTTTCGAATTTCGCGACGTCGGCGGGCGGCGGTTCGGACCAGACTAACAATTCATACACCAAGGTCGGCTATACCCAGCTCGTCTCGACCAACGGCTTTCTGTTCCTCATCGGTGACAACTCGATGGACTATATCTCGGGCGTCGTTACCACCACGCCGCAGGGCGGCAATCCGACTACGACCTATACTCAGAACAACAGCGATCCCGAGGTGGGTACGCCCTATCCGGCCGCGGTGACGACGTTAGGACAGGAAATTTTTCTTGCAAATTCGACTGGCATTTCCGTGTCGTCCGGCGGCGCGTATGTGAAAAAGTCTGAAGCGATGGATGGTGTATATAACACGGTTCCCAACTTTGGCGGCAACCAACTCAGTGCAGCTAAGGCGACGATCTTCGGCAAGCGAGTGTGGATGGTTCTGGTTCCAATCATCGATCCAGTCGCGAACACGCAGCAGAATAAAATTTTGATGTTCATGGGGTCCGGCCGAGCCGAGCGTTGGTTTTCATCGCTGCAAGACGTAGCTCTGACGTTCATCGGTGGCCAGGAAATCAACTCGGTTTACACTGCCTGGGGCACGGACGGCACGCATCTCTACCCGTTGTTCAACACCGCTTCGGTTAATTTTACCAAGCTGGCGCAGACCAAGCTGTGGGACGATCCGGGCGGTATCGAGTCGAGCAAAGCCGATTCACGGTTTTGGAGTCTGTGGCAGTATTACAGCGTTGGCGGGATAGCGCCGCAACTCGATAATACATGGGGAACCCCTACCAATATCACCTTGTCAAACACCAATCATACCGCGACATTGGTTGCTAATTCGACCGGCGAAGCTCTTAGTGTTGATCCTTATACTGCTGGAATTGTTTATGCCGAGTTTACTTGTACGGCTGATTTTTCGCAGCCCGCCTGCGAACTGGCGGTCATCGACTTCGTATCGACCAGCGGCGTTGTCATCAGCGCCGATGGAGGCGAGATTTTTACCGGTACTCTCGGTCACCAGACACTTGTCGCGTCCATCGGTAATATTAACGGTCAGATTCTCAGGGTAGCCTTGAACGCCACAACAGCGCTCGCCTGGTTTTCCGTCGCGGGCGCCCCTTGGAACGGCAATCCGGCAGCCAACCCGGCAACTGGCGTTGGCGGCATCAACTTTCCGACTTCTGCAGGTGCAACTGGCCCTAATTCGAATCATGATCCTTTGTATTTTACTTTGGCAATAGTGGGCACGACTCCAAGCGATACGCCGTCTGTGACGATCAACACGCTCGGCTCTTTCGTCTATCCAAACCCGTTTGCCGCCACCAATATCAATCTAACTGTTGACGGTGTGGGGGTTGGACCCAATGGCAGCCAATACACCAATTCACAACCCTATACGATTATCGGTCCCGCGAACACCGGCTATTACGTCACGCAATCGCTGGCGGTCGGCCAGCAGGGTGTCCTGACCGGAATGACGCTTTCAACAAATGCCGCCGACGTGGCGCTGATCAGCGCAAAGATGGCGGCTGAAGATGTGCAGTATCGCGGATGAGCTTGCCTGCGCTTTACGTGAAGCCGACCGATGAAGCCTCGCTGCGGGCGTGGGCGTGGAATCATCAGGCCAATCATTTCGATATTGTAACTGCAGGTACGATGTTTCAGCAGACCTCGCCGACGCTAACGACCAATATCGGATCGTTGGCCGGCGGGTTTGTGCTGGGGTTTGCTTCCACAACCGGTATTCAGATCGGGATGATCGTGAGCAGCACGGGCATTCCAGATGGCGCCGAGGTGGTCGGGTTGAACGCGACCGAAGCGCAGATCGGTTTGGCGCTGACTAGCAATATTTCGAGTGGCGCTACCATCCAGTTTTACCCAGGGGCGAACGTCAAGGCGCTGGACCAGTTTCAGCTCAGTCCGATTGACCCGGAGAGCATGGGCATGTGGTTTTATGTTCACCAGACAATGCATAATCAGATCAACGCGGTCCTTGGCACCCAGGGGTTCAACCTGCTAGATTACGATTGGAGCGATCCAGACCAGTTCGAGGAATGGCTCAATCAGAATGCCGCGGAGCATCAGACGATCTGCAGTGCTCTGAGGATAGGGTAGGAGGTCGTGTCATAAGTTTCCTAACTGATTTATTCGAGGGCAAGACTTCGAACCTCGGCCACGACCTGTCCAACCCGCTGGACGACGCCAGTGCTGACTTCTCGAAACAACCTTCCTGGGCCAAAGACCTTGAGATTGCCGCCCCGCTGGCGCTCGGCGCCGTGGCAACCGGCGGCTTCGGCCTCCTGGGCGAAGGGGCCGGGCTTAGCAGCCTGTTTGGTGGCGCTGGTCTGGCGGCCGATAGCGGGTCAGCCATCGATCTTGCCGGGACTGGTACCGATATCTTCGGCGATGCCGGGATCGCTGGGCAGACGGCGGCCGACACGGCCGCAGCGTTGCCCCAAGGGGCTACATTGACCGCCGGGACCACCCCTGATGCGTTTGCAGGCGCCTTTGATGCTGCGGGGGCCGGCTCGGGTACCACGTCAGGGGTAGGCGGGGGTGTGATTGCGGGCACACCTGGAGGCGACCTGGCGACCGCGGCGGGCGGGGCAGGGGGTGGCACCTCGGCTCTGGATACAGCTTCCACGGTAGGAGCTGGCAGCGCGGGCGGCGGCGCTGCAGGAGGAGGTGGTACCGGCATCCTCTCGACCATCGGGTCCGATATTAAGGCTGCAGCGCCCTTCGTGGGCGCGGCGGGCGTCGCCGGCAGTCTGTTCGAGGGCTACGAACAGAAGCAGGCGCTCAACGCCACCAACAAGCAGGAAGCGGCTGCAACGGCACAGGCGGCAAGTACGGCAGCAATCGCCCAGCAGACCGCGGCACCTTTGATCAACCAGGGCCAGACCCTGATGACATATCTGACCAGCGGCACGCTGCCGCCCCAGTTCCAGACCCAGGTTGACCAGACGATCGCCAGCCAGAAGGCCGGCATCATCCAGGGCTATGCGTCGCGCGGCATGTCCACCAATCCACAGCAGAACTCGCAGCTCCAGCAGGATCTGGCAGCGGTTGACAACTCACGCAACACGCTGATGACCCAGCTTGAGTCGCAGCTTGCGACCGCTGGCCAGAACATGGTCAACACGGCAAACCAGATGCTGGCCACCGGCGTTTCGGCGACCAGTCTCGAATCGCAGATTCCGATCCAGATCTCGAAGCTCAACCAGCAGCTCAACCAGTCGATGATGCAGTCGATCTCGAACTTCGCCGCGGCGATGAATGGCGGCAAGCTCGTCAGTTCTCCAACTGCGACGGCATAAATGCCTGAACCTGCATTTGACGCACCGGACTCTTCCCCACCGCTTCCTCCAGCGGTAACGGGTTCTACCGGCAAAGGCGACGCGCCGCCGAAAAGTCTTGATGATATGACGGGGAGCGGTGATGCGCAGTACGACGCGATCACCAAGGCCGATTTGGCGCTAACCACAAAGAAGATCGGCGCCGAAGCCGGGATGGAAGCGCAGCGCAAGCGCTCCGACGATGCTTACGCCGCCCGGCAGGAGCGGATGCTGGCGCAAGAAGGCGCCACCATGGAGGATTTGAAGCCATGGAACGCCGCGAAGGAGTTGAACAGCCGCAAGACCGATCTGTGGGAGCAGTTCGGCTCTCCGGGTTTCATTGTCGCCATGCTGGCCTCGACCTTCACCGCCATGCCGATGAATTCTGCGCTCAATGCCGGCGCTGCGGCGATGAACGCCATCAACCAGAATGATATGGATTCTTACAACAAGGCATTTGACGCCTGGAAAGAGAACTCGAACCTGACAATAAAGCGCCTCGATATCGAGGAACACGAGTTCGAGCAGATCGACCACCTGCGCACCAAGAACATGGAGTCGTGGCGGGCCTCGGCGAGCGCGCTGGCGGCACGGTTCAATGATCAGCGGTTGCAGATCATGCTGGCGAACGGGTACGACCAGCAGGCATTGGAAGCGCGCGACGCGCTGGCCAAGTCGAAGGTCGAGTTGGCGGATGCGACGCAGCGTTT
>Ga0210394_10000678_pt1 | contig 65572 bp, 68 predicted proteins | sample IncBWC12MmetaG_FD_160121 | JGI IMG/M metagenome (GOLD analysis project Ga0210394, IMG submission 160121) | Forest soil microbial communities from Barre Woods Harvard Forest LTER site, Petersham, Massachusetts, United States - Inc-BW-C-12-M | ecosystem: Environmental > Terrestrial > Soil >...
AGGTCTGCTTTCTTGGAGGGTGCCCGCAAAGTGGGAGGAACCAAGACCCCGTAGGGGCGCTCCTGCGAAGCAGAAGACCGCCGCGCCGCCGGGCGCTGGATTGTTTGCACTCGTGGTGCTTGAGAGTGAAAGCGGCTGAAAAAGGGGTAAAGACGACAACAGCGCTGAGGTTGGATTTTTGGCGACCGAAGCTAAGCCATGCGGAACGCGCGATCTAGGCTGCCGGTAAGCTGACTTGGAAGGGCAGGGGGTCCGTACGTGAAGACTATTGATTCGCGTGGCGCCGCCTTGTAGTGAATACCGCCGCAACAAGGGGAACGTCGAGCGCGAACGGCGAGTACGTAAAGCTGCCGCACACACGAGTCAAAGTGAGTCGCGGAGTCCCATCGGGAAAGAACGGCTGCTCCCCGCAAAGGCAAAGCGCGATGCTAGCGCTTCGCCATTTTCTGGGCCATGTATAGAATAAGCTTGCGATCTTCTTCCTCCGTTTTACTCAAGAGGCGGCGAAGCTTGTTGAGATAGCGTGCATCTTTGCCGGCGCTTCCCCAGGCGATGTCGTCAGACGACTTCCGCTTGGGAAGGTTCGGAAGGACGGGCGGCTCCTCGCCGTCATAAAACAGTTGGTAGAGGGGAGCTTCCAAGGCTCGAGCGAGCTTCTCTAGTGTTTCTATGGCTGGAACGGTGTGCCCGTTTTCAACCCGAGAAATGTAGCATCGCAGTAAGCCGGTCCGCTTTTCAATGTCCCCCTGCGAAAGCTTTTTCTCTTCGCGCATCTCACGCAGGCGATCTCCAATAATCACGGTGACGTTGCCTCCTCGGCCAGATTATGTCCGCCAACACTGTAACTCCGAATGCGCCAGCTAGTCATTCCTCACGTCGTTCCGCGGGGTTGGCGACTGGACGAGCGAATCTTGTATTTCAGCAATCGATGGGTGGAGCCAGCGGTCTTGAGCTGTTCAAAGCCCCATTCCAAAATCACCTGGCCTAGGTTTCCAAGAGTCCGCTTCTCTTGAGCTGCAAACGCCGCAAGGTCGTCTCGAAACGCTTGGCGGACCCGAAAGCTTACTTGGGCTTTCCACTCACCCATTTTTGAGCCTTTGGTCTCTATAGGTGTGGTTCAACCCCTTACTGCTGCGTCCGAGCAATTCGACTGTGCTTCCCGCCACTTTGACTCGCTCGAATGCCCACTCCAACAAAATAGCTCCAAAGTTTCCGAGTGAACGATGCTCATGTTCCGCGAATCGAATCATTTCGTCTCTTAGCTCTGGCCGAAGCCTAATGGTGACGCCAATTTTCCAGACGCCCATCAGCTCTTGCTCGACTTTTCGAATTCCGCTACTTTGTCCATGAACTCGCCGAGTTCCACGCCGAGGCCATCCGCCAATTGTTGAAGACGTGGCAACGTCATGTCTTTCACCTGCCCGCGTTCGAGCTGAAGTATGGCTCGGAGCGGGAACCTGCATCGTCGGCTGAGTTCCACTCTCGTCATCTTCTTCCGTGCCCGGTAGAACTTCGTGGCATCTGCCAGAGGCCGTGCAATCTCCACATCCTCGACGCCTATCCAGCGGTTGACCAAATCCAGGTCAGCAGCTTTGACCTTCCTGTGTGCCCTGAACGCTGCCGCGACGCGCACGAAGGCGTCGTGCAGCGCTTTCACTTCGTCGATGGGTGGTATGGGCTGGCTCTTGGATATTCTGGTGAGCAACCACTTCGTGAAGAGCAGGGAACCTCGGTCATCCACCTTGGCGATGATCGCCTTGAGTTCTGCACGGACTGCTTCATCGTCGAGTTCTTCTCTCATCAGTCCTGCCGCCTGTAGTACTGCTTCAAGATCACATCGTCACCGGACGACATGTCCGAATATTCGACGCCAACTAGTTCGACGGTCGGTTCGTATTGAATGGAAAAGTTGGTGCCGTCCATGAAGCGAATCGAGATGAAGAGGATATTCTCTTCGAGCCAGTGCTTAATGAAGTCCACCTTCTTGCCGTGAATCGCCTTGTACCGCCGTCGATGCTTGTCTTCCCGCTTCCTGATGCGGTTGTCTGTCTTTCTTAGCTCCGCAGCGTTGATTTTACTTTTCATCAAGGTCCTCCAGCCGCTCAGGCATGAACGGAAAGGCAATCCTGAACAGCTTGCAGAAAATCGGACGAGGCAGGGCAAAAGAAATTAAAGTGGTCGCAATTACGGACAGCACAACGCATGCGACAAGTTGCTCAAATGGCGAAATCGGAGGCGTCTCGATACTTGGTGGCGGGGTCGGCAATTGAAGCATATTGACAAGGTCCTTGCACAAAGGGGTCCGGTGGACAACGCTGCTGGTGCATTAGAACGCGTCCCGCACATCCCATCTACGGTGGACTCGGTGGATGCGCTACTGTTGCGAGCCGTCAGCGCGTCTCGCTGAGCGACAGCATATCATAAGTGTGCCTCTAGTTGTATGCCACACAGTTGTCGGTGGACGGAGTGAGGCGCTGACTTCACACTCGGCACAATGCAACCAAATAGGACGCTACGCGCCCTCGCAAACCGAATCAAAGAACTGCGCGACCAGAAGGGCATTAGCCAAGAAGAGCTAGCCCATCGTGCTGGACTGAGCCGCACTGGGATGGGTTTCCTTGAAACCGGAAAACGGTGGCCGCGCCTCGACACTTTGATGAAGGTAGCGGACGGACTAAATATCACGCTCGATGAATTGTTCAAGGGACTCCACAAGCCTAGCAGACGACGGTGAGCGACTTGTGGGCCTCAGCTCCTGTCGAAGAGCGAGGATTGCTGTCCGATTTGCCCGGGCGCCTGGATTTTAGGCAGTGCGTCAACACCCCAGAGATTGCGGAACAGCTCGACAGTCGCTGGCCCATTACCCGCGAAGTGGTTATTTGCAAAAGCCAGAATCATGATGCGGCGCTCGTGCACTTTCTTTAAGAGACCGACCCATTCGAAGAGATCACCTTGCCGATCAACAATCACCTTGTCCCACGTCTTGGTTTTTTCCTCAATCCCCTTGCGGTCCCCCAGCCAGCGAACATAAGTGAAGTCAGCCGTTATCAAGTCGAGCTCGCTTTTCAACTCCCACGGCCTAGGCATCCAACTTTGGTCAATCAATGCCAGTGCTACACCGTGCTCCCGAAGCAAATCCAGAATTCGAAGATCCAGCCAATCCTTGTTCCGAATCTCGACCGCGAACCTGTAATCCTTCGGAAGTTTTTTCAGGAACGGCTTCAGCCGGACGAGGAATTCCGCTTGGGTCTTGAATTCAGAACTCTTGAATTTGCCAAATTGAAAAAGCAGAGGACCTAGCTTTTCGCCAAGGGCGTCCATAGCAGTCAGAAAGTTTCTGAGGTCATCGTCGCAACCTACGAGCACTTTGTCGTGAGTGATGACTTGTGGCACCTTCGCAGCGAACAAAAAGCCTGGCGGGGTCTTCGCATACCAGCTTTTCACTGTGGTCACGGCAGGAGTCGCGTAGAACGTATTGTCCAATTCCACCGCATCGAATCTGGTCGCGTAGAAAGAAAGATAGTCCGTAGACTTCATCCCCTTCGGATAGAAACTACCCGCCCATCCTGGCGCTGTGAACGCAGATGTCCCAATGCGAATGTCTGCCATAGTCTCGCCATTCTACATCCGGTGAACTATACGAATTGGACGAACTCGCACGCGAAGCGGACATTTCCCGGTGTTGCCAATACGAATTCAGTCTCTTCGTACTAATCCGGTGACAGCCGCAATGCCCATAGTTGCAAAGAGCCACCCCAGCACAATTTGTGCCCAACTGAATGCGCGGAGAAGCCTTGTTAGATTGAGAATGCGAATTGAGAAACCCAGCCGCCACACCGCAAAGCGTGCAGAGTTGTCTGGACTTGGATCAATCTTCCAATGGTCTACTTGCCCAAGCTTGACGAGCGGAAAAGAGTTTTCGAGAGAAAAGATCGACGCATGGAATGGTTCGTAGTAATCCGGGATGCGGTGGTTGCTTTTGAACAAAATGTATGTGTCTTTCTCTGTTGGGACCACACTGCCAGCGTAGTAGCCACCGCAATACAATCCAAAGCCTAAGACGGCAAGACAGAGCAAGCACAAGAGGGCTCGACTCGGATAGTAACCATACCCGATCGCGTACTTTAGGATAAAATTCCAGCCCCTTGCGAAGTTATCTTGGTTTTCTTGACTGCGAATGCCAGCCATCTCGTATAGAACGCGACGCGCACCCACATCATCATCTTCGTCCCCCAAGACGTTTGCGAGTTGCCGGTAGGGTTGCGGTGTAAAAGATTTCAGGCGTGCTAGCCAATCGAGCCTTTCAAGCACAGCCCTTGGGCTGGACGCGGAAAACCGCTGATATTGAAAGCCGTGAAGCTGCAGATTGCCTTTTGGCGGCCAACTGTTTGTGTCATCGCTCACCGAATCGGCGGACGCTCCAATTAGGTTTAGGTTCACCGTCGCTGCGTTCTGGATGCCGCGCCAAAACAAGGTGCCTTTCACGACAGCTCTTTCGGCAAACAAGCCAATCCCAAAGTTTGAGTTGCGACAAGCTAGATTGCCGCCAATTTGAGTTGCGATCATGCTGACTAGCCCCTCGGCATGAAAACCGTCCTGAAGCATCGCGCTGCTCTTTACTACACTTGAATCGAAATTCAGAACAGTTCTGATATCTTGACCTCCTTGTGATGAGGAGTTCAAAAAATGACCGCCAACGCAATCCAAATTGAATTCGATTTGCGAACCATGGAGCAGCACCAACCCGTCTGCGCGGAAACCATTTTTGAGGAAAACGGAGCCTCCAACCACGACGCCTTCTGCATTCAATGCACAGTTAGACTGATTCGTGCCTGACGAGGCTGTACTCCTAAATATGCCCTGCGAGCAATCGAAGTCGGTTCCTATTTGGGCGTGAGGGAATCGAACCTCTCCCGTTGCACGAAATCCTCCGCGTAGGAATACCGGACCAGCAACGACGATTCCGTCGGCAACAAGCGCAGGACCTGGACCAGTGGCCTCAAATATGCTTCCGCTACAGTCAAATGGTCCATCAATTTTAGCTCCCGTAAGTCGCACCCCATTTTCGGATACAAAGCCATCCCGGAGAAGGACGGCTCCGTTGATAACCGCCCCGTCTCCAAGGACTGAGTGCACTCGACTACCCTGCAGACTGATCGTTCGTGCGCGCGCGCCGAATAAATTCAATCCCCTAAATAATCTGCACTGCGCTAGCACAAGAGGGAACCCGATAGTGATAAACGAGAGATCAATTTCGTCCGCTATCTTCGCGCCGATAAGTTTGATCCCCTTGGGGTGAACGAGACCTGAGGCGCGTCGGTCAAGACATAACCATGCAAGTAGATCTGCTCTAACTTGGCGCTCATTGCCCCACTCGTTAGCTCTGTTCGGGTCATTCGTAGGGTCACTCAGATCATCACTTACACCGCATACCGCAAGTTCGCCCTTCGATGCGGCACGCACGAGCTCAAATTCGGCTGCGGTCAAATTGTCGAAGCATTCTCGGGCGAGAGATTCAAGATCCGGTTCTACTTGCTTGTTGTGCTTATCATCCAAGTGGGCAGTACCTCAGTTTGGTCCTGTTTACTCGAGACTATATTACAGGTGAGGATTCTGTGAGTGGATCTTGGCCGGAAACTGGCCGAGTGCCCAATACACGATTCCGATCCAGTCCTTATAAGACCATCCTGCGGGGCCGACTCGGATTTTCGGCGTTGAATGCTTTTCTGCCATCCGGAAACTCCTACCGGAACAAAGAGCGGTACTCTTGACTCTTCGCCTTTTGTTCGCCTATTATCTTATCAGCATCGAGGGCTGAGGGCACGTCATCATGAGCTTATCCATTGCAGCAGCTAAAACGGAACAACCGACAACGCCGAACCCTTGGATTCTCCCCGAACGCGCCCTAACCGTCTTGTACGGCTGCCCTGAAATACAGCGGCTCTCACATTATTTCTTGCCGAGAATTCTGCTCCATCAGAAACGGGTTTTATATTTAGACGGTGCGAATCAGATCAGTCCACTACTCATCGCCCACTTCGCTAGGGGGCGTGGTCTCGAACCGTCCGTGTTCAATAACCTCATTCGCATCGCGCGCGCCTTTACCTGCTTTCAATTAACGGAGCTCATTCGCCGCGTTCCGAAAATGCTTGCGACGTTTTCCGCCGATGTACTGATCGTCACGGCCTTGCCCGATTTATATTTCGACGAAGATGTGCAGGATCGGCCAGCGCGCGCATCGTTCGAACATGCGCTCGAAGGCTTGCGCGAGCTTGCGCCGCTTGCGCTTTCCATCGCCGTTTTTTCCGATGCGACATCGTTCAAAACAAAACGGCACGATTTCTTTAAGAAGCTCCGCAATCAGGCGGATCACATCCTGAAAGTCGAATCCGGCCCCGAAAGCGCCCTTTCCTTTACCCGCGAGAGAAATACACCGCTTCTATCAGCTTGAACGGAAAGTGCGAGGTGCAGTATGGGCAGAACCGTCCCTACATTTGTTCAATTGATTCAACAGGCCGCGGAGCGTTGGAAAAAATTCCGCCGCGCTTTACGGCGCGAAGATCACGAGCACTTCGACCGTCTCTTTGTCCGCGTGCGGTACTACACCCACGCCGCCACCTACCAGTGTCACGATAACCCGATGGAGGCCATTCTTCTTTCCATCGCCCTCGACCAGGAGAAGCGGCTCAACGCCGTGGAGAAAGTTCTGCAGAACGCGGGGGTGCTTTGTGAAGTTGCGGCAAGGATGGATTCTCGACCTCTACCCGAGCAAGCACGGAATGACGCTGTGGCTGATCGACCGGAAGCAGTCGCACTACCGTTTGACCGATAGCTTCGCTCCGGCATTTTACGTTTCGGGAGATCACGAGAAGCTTGTCCAGTTGCAGGACGCCGCTCGAAACCAAACCAAGGAACTGCGTACGCGATTCACGGAACGCACGGATTTGTGGCTCAATGCGCCACGCACCGTCCTCGAAGTTTCCGTTCTTTGTCCCACCGATTTTATGGGCTGGGGACGCTGGGTCCACAAGCGCGACTCGCGCTTGCAGCTCTACAACAGCGACCTCATGGTGGCGTCGCTTTACTGCTGGGAGAAACGAATCTTCCCGCTGGCGTACGTCGAAGTCGAAACCGACGACGAGGGAAAAATCCAATCCATCGCGTGCCGCGATGATGAATGGGCACTCGACTATGAAATGCCGCCGCTCAAGATCATGCAGATTCGGCTCGCCGGACTATCGCGCATCGATCCTACGCACGGCCGCCGCGCGGCGCTTGAGGTCGAAGTGGATGGGACCTGCTGGGAATTCGACGAGGCGGGCGAACCTCCTGCTCTCGGATTTGCGCGGTTGGTTAAACGGGAAGACCCCGACGTGATCCTTTCCGAGTGGGGCGATTCCACAATCCTCCCGCTGCTTCGCCAGCAGGCGGAACGCTTGAAGTTTTCGCTGCCCTTGAACCGCGATGAGTCGGCATCTGTCCAACAGTCGAAGGGACGGAGTTACACCAGCTACGGAAGAATTTTGTTCAAGGCGAGTGCGACGACTCTTTTTGGCCGCATCCATGTGGACAAACAGAATTCGTTCATTTCAGAGAAGTGCGATTTCGCCGGACTTTGGGAACTGGCCCGCATCACAAAATTGCCGATTCAATATGCGGCCCGCACAACGACGGGTACCGGCATTTCCTATATGCAAATGGAACTGGCCCACCGCGACGGTGTCCTGATTCCCGAACAGAAAGCGGAACCCGAAGATCCCAAGCATCCCGATGAACTTCTCTGTGCCGACCGCGGCGGGCTCGTCTTCGTGCCCAAACTCGGCTTCACCGCAAATGTGGCGGAACTCGACTTCGTGAGCCAGTTTCCCAGCATCATGGCGCGGTTCAATATCTCGCCAGAGACTGTCAACTGCCCGTGCTGCCCCGATGCTCCCCGCATTCCTGAGCTGGGATACCGCATCTGCGAAAAAAGACGCGGTATCACGAGCCGGGTTGTCGAACGCTTGATTGCGAAGCGCAGCGCACTCAAGAAATTGCAGAAAACTTCTCCGCCCGACGCCGCGCTGCGGTTCAAACTGCAACGCGATTCGATGAAATGGCTTCTTGTCTGCTGCTTTGGCTACACGGGTTACAAGAATGCGCGTTTCGGAAAAATCGAAGCCCACGAAGCCATTAATGCCGTCGCGAGAGAAACTCTTCTCGTCGCAAAGGAGATTGCGGAAAACGACGGGTTTCAACTCATCCACGCTTTGGTGGACTCGCTCTACGTTTGGAAGGAAGGGGCGAAAAGGGAAGATTTCGAGCGGCTGGCTACCGAAATCGAAACAAGAACGCGCCTCCCTCTCGCGATTGAGTCCGTATATCGCTACGTCGTCTTTCTACCCTCGAAGCAATACGCGGACGTGCCTGTGCCGAACCGATTCTTCGCCGTTGGTGAAGACGGCGAATTAAAAGTTCGCGGGCTGGAATGCCGGCGTCATGACACGGCACCGCTGCTGAAACAGATGCAACACGAAGTATTGGCGATCCTTGCGGAAGCGCACGATTTTGAATCCTACATTCACAAGATTGAGGCCGCACGGATGGTTCTCGCGGATTACCAGGAGCGTCTTTCGAGCGGAGAGGTGGACATCCGGGAACTTATCGTCAGCAAACGCATTACGAAAGAGCCGCGCGATTACCAGAAAGCTGGTGTCACTGCGATTGCCGCGCAGCAACTCTTCGGCAGTGGCGTAAAGCTGCGACCCGGACAAACCGTGGAATACATCATCACTAACAGCGAGTGCTCCGTGCCGAATGAGCGCGTTCGAGCCTTTGCGCTATGGGAAGGATGGTTCGGATACGACCGAAAGAAATATACGGCGATGCTGCGGGAAGCGTTTGAACCATTTATACTGTGCCTGCCAAAGAATGCGGAAGAGAATCTTCTGATTGATTCGCTGACCGAAGAAGAACTGAAACGGTTTCCCCTTTTTGCTGCTTTGACAATACCCCGCTCCTGAATCCACGACGCCAGGTGCAACCTTAGGAGATTATTCGGCCTCAAAAAGAATGTGCTTTTCATGGTGCTATATGTATAGTAGCATTGTTAAAGCCAAAGTGGCACGGAAGAGTTTGCCGCGCCTGAACATTGTCAGCACATGGAGCACGATCCTATGGCTACGCTGAAAGAACTAGAATTTCGCCGGGAGTTGCTGACGGCCGAGGAACTAGCAGCGTTGCTAAACGTCTCAGAAAAAACGGTGTACCGTTGGAGTAAATTGGGCTCATTGCCGAGCGTACGGCTCGGCACGGCGGTCCGGTTTGAGCCTGCCGTGGTCAGCATGTGGCTCCGCGAAAGGGGGGCCGCAGCGTAGCGAGACAAGCATCAGCGCAGAGAGAAAGGTCATAACTAAGAACACGAGAACCGAGCGCGATTGACCAGTGCGACGCTAAAGGTTGTCGCAATCGTCAATTAGAGCCGCGAACTGCGGCACGCCGCATGCGCGGAATGTTTGGAAACCGGGGCCGCCCCTTGGCTGCATTCCCGGCTATATCGTCCTTCTGCTCGTCACTGTTTACAAGCTCGCGGATGCGTTCGTCTTGTATATCCTCAGCCGCAAGATAGTCCAGCGTGGTCTCCAAGTCCGAATGGCCAAGCCATGCTTGGATAGTTCGAGCAGGAACTCCGTTGAGATGATGGTTGCACGCGAACGTCACTCGAAACTTGTGCAAGAACACCTTGCAGTCCAGCTCAGCTTTTTTTGCGGCGCGCTTTAACTTCTTAAGGAAGTGACCGTCTGGCCGCTTATCTTTGTTCGGAAAAATCAGCTTGCAGGTCGCCGTGGAGCGGCGGGCCGCGATGGCCCTTGCCAAAGAGTCAGGTATGGGGATCACACGTTCTTCGTAATCCTTCGGATGGAAGTCAAAGCTCGATTTATCACTAACTCTGATCGTCTTGGTCTTTGATGTATAGCCAATATCGGAGTACATCGCACACGCTACCTCGTGCTCGCGCATTCCAGTCTTTGCGAAGAATTGCCAAAGGAGCTTGTCATCGGGATGGGACGCGGCATATAACCCTTCCAGTTGACTTGGCGTGTATCGCTCCGGCTTCTTTTTCGTGAATTTTGGCTTTTCACCCTTGTTGAACAAGCCCGTGACACCGTTCGCTGCGAGGAAGAACGTCACAAGATCGACCGCATTGCGAATTGAACGGCGCGATAGACCAAATTTGTCCCGACAGCATGTCATGAAGGCCATGATTTCGCGGCGTCCAACTTCGCCAACGTGCTTCAGAGGACACGATTCTATGAATCGATTGAGCGCGAGATCGTATGCACTGAGTGTCTTGCGGGCACGTCCCTTTGCGCGAAGTTCCGCCATGTACTCGCTGACCGCATCGACGACTGTGATGCGAGTCTTGCATCCATCACTATCAGGGAGTGCGACATGTGAGCCGAGGTCGCCCTCATCCTCGATTTTCAGCCCAAGGGAGAGAGACTTGAGGACTTGCTCCTTGCGCTGCATTTTGATGAGGGCCAGTTGGGGATCCCTCCCAACACACGCTCGTGGCTGACGCCCGTTCTCGCGCCACCGGATGTAATAGCTGCCTTCCTTATGCTGCTCTTCTTTGCCGTTCACCAATCCCACAAAGGGCTTGACGCGTCCGTTGGAACTAGTGACAGCCGGAACGAACGGATGCCTTCCATCAGCCAGCTTGATTCGGATTTCGAGCCTTACGGTTAGGCCTGGCATGCCAATTTGCCTCAGGCTCTAATTACACTCAGATGAAGGGAAAAGTCCAGGAAAAAGTAACATGGCGAGTAACAATCACATAAGTCTTTTGTTGTCAATCTATGGCGGAGAGGGGGGGATTCGAACCCCCGGTAGGAGTTTTGGCCCCTACAACGGTTTAGCAAACCGCCGCATTCAGCCGCTCTGCCACCTCTCCGCGGTCGTACCGGCCGACGAAGCGTCGGCCGAATCCTTTGAGTATAGCATTACTGGGCGGCGGCTATAGGAAGAGTTCTCGTAAGAAATATCTATAGCGGGCTGACCATTTTGAGGTTTTTTGCGTCAAAAGGGGTGGGTCGGTTGTTCCACGAGGCCCCGCTGCTGCGGGGAGAGGTCTTTTCTTTCGGGTGTTTTAAACATAGAATAGCGTGCAGGGCCAACGCTACCTCCGTCGAGGATGCCAGGTATCCCGGCGGAAGGGATGGCGCCTGTAAGTCTTTTGCTTCTAAGCCCGAACCTCGCACGTGGAGTGAGCCTCCCGCGAAACATTTCGACCTGAACGGGCGTATGTAGGATAGAGGAAGCACAACGGAAACCAGTGTCCTTGCGTGGGTAGGTGGCCTTGCGTTTATGTAAAGTCAATGTTCGCAGGGCGATCCGACAGATGGTCACCGAGTGGTGGGCCGAAGGGGAATCGCATGAAGACGTGGCATAAAGCAGCAATTGGCGTGGGCGCAGCAGTGGTGCTTGGCGTAATTGTGGTGGTGAGCGTGAACCAGGCCAACAAGGGCGTGGTCACCGTGCAGACAGCGAAAGTAGCTGCCCAGGAGGATCTGGTTTCGCTGGTGACGGCCTCCGGCGAGGTAAAGCCGACGACGTATACAAACGTGACGGCCCAGGGGTTTGGGAGGATCACGGAGATTTTGGTCAAGGAAGGCGACCACGTCAAGAAGGGCGACAAACTGCTGCTGCAGGAAAACGTGCAGGCCTCTGCCGACGTGCAAGCCCAAGGCGCGGCCGTAAACTCGGCGGAGTCTGGTGTTGAAGCTGCGGAAGCCAGTTATAGGCAGGCGCAATCGGATCTGATCTCACAGCAGGCCAACCTGGAGAAGAACAAACTGGATTTCGACCGCGGACAGGGTCTTTACAAGGATGGCCTGATCCCCAAGCAGGATTTCGATCAACGGAAATCCGCGTACGATGCGCAGGTCGCGACGGTGGAATCCGCGAAGGCGCGCGTGCAATCGCTAAAGGCAACACTCGAGCAGATGCGGTCACAGGTGAATCAGGGCCGGGCGGTGCTGGTGCACACGCAGGATATTCTGCACAAGACGACGTACACTTCCCCGATCAACGGGATTGTGAGCTATCTGCCGGAGCGCGTGGGCGACTACGTCGTGCCGGGCATTCAGAATTCGAACGGCAGCTTCCTGATGACGCTCTCGGACATGTCCGTGGTGACGGCGGAAGTGAAGGTGGACGAGACGGACATCGTCAACGTGAAGATGGGACAGGAAGCCGACGTGACAATCGACGCGGTTCCCGGGAAGATCTTCAAAGGGAAGGTAACGGAGATTGGTTCACAGGCAGTGCTGCGCAGCTCCGGACTGACAACCACGCAGACGACCACGAGCACGCAAGAGGCGAAGGATTTCAAAGTGGTGGTAACGTTGGCGAATCCGCCGGAGAATCTGCGGCCTGGACTTTCCGCAACGGCGAAGATCAAGACAGCGGAAAAGAAAAATGTCGTGGCTATTCCAATTCAAGCGCTGGCGGTGCGTACCCGCAAGGATTTGGAAGAAGCGGCCAAGACTGCGAAGAATCAGAGCGGATCGGGTGTTACTCTGGCCGCGCCGCCTCCTCCAGCGCCGGGTGATCCGAAAAAGGACGAGGTGCAGGGCGTGTTCGTTGTTAACGCGAAGAAGGCGATCTTCCGGCCGGTTGAAACGGGGATTGCCGGCGTGACGGACATTGAAATTACAAAGGGATTGCAGCCTGGCGACGAGATCGTCGTCGGGAGTTACAAGGCGCTGCGCACGTTGAAGCCAGAGTCCCCCGTGAAGGTGGACAACAGCGCGCCGAAGAAACAGGACGATCAGCAGAGCTAACGCGCAGCCAACGACGAGGGAGATTGGAATGCCTGTCGAGACACCAGCTACAGATTCGTACCGCGAAGACCTGGTCAGCTCGGGCGTAGTCATCAAGACGGAAGCGCTTGCCAAGGTTTACGAAATGGGCGCGGAGCAGGTACACGCGCTGCGCGGCGTGGACGTGGAGATCCGCAAGGGCGAGTACGTTGCCATCATGGGTCCGTCTGGATCCGGCAAATCCACGCTGATGAATTTGATCGGCTGTCTGGATTCACCGAGTTCCGGCAAGTATTGGCTGGCGGGCCGGCTAGTAAGCGACCTGGACGACGACGAACTGGCGTATATCCGCAACAAAGAGATTGGCTTTGTGTTTCAGACTTTCAACTTGCTGCCGCGCGCGACCGCATTGCATAACGTCGAGCTGCCGTTAATTTATAACGGCACGCCGTCGGAGGAGCGCATCGAGAAAGCCAAGAAAGCCCTCGAACGCGTGGATCTGGTGGACCGGATGGGCCATAAGCCAAACGAGCTTTCCGGCGGTCAGCGGCAAAGAGTGGCGGTCGCCCGGGCGCTGGTGAACTCGCCATCCATCGTGCTGGCGGACGAACCGACGGGCAATCTGGATTCGAAGACCGGTGAAGAGATCATGGCGCTCTTCGAAAACCTGCACAAACAGGGCAACACGATCATTCTGGTGACGCACGAAAACGACATTGCGCAACATGCGCACCGCATCATTTACATCCGCGACGGCAAGATCGCTTCCGATGAGGCGGTTATAAAGAAGTAAGCGGACAATTCGGCTCTTTCCCTCCCGCAAGAACTGTCTAATCTACTCAAGATGATACACGAGCACCTTCGTGTGCGCAGGCAGAGCACTATTTTGACAATGCGTGGACGTGTTCGAAAGGCAGGACCGAATGGCAACTGAGATGCAGTCAGACACGAAAGCATCTGCGCGCGATGTGCTGAGTTTTGCAGCAGAGAGAGCCCAGGCATACGTTCGAGAGGTGGCCGGCCGCAGAGTGAGTCCGGCGGAAGCCGATCTGGCTGCTCTTGCTGGATTACACGAACCATTTCCTGAAGCTTCGAGTGACCCTCATGCGGTGCTCGCGAAGCTCGATGAGATTGGCTCGCCGGCGACGGTGACGACGACCGGGGGGCGATACTTCGGATTCGTCAACGGCGGAATCTTGCCGGCAGCCCTGGCGGCGAACTGGCTGGCAGGAGTCTGGAACCAGAATGTGGCGTTGCGAGCGATGTCCCCCATCGCGGCGGAACTGGAGGAAGTGGTGCTTCGCTGGGTTTGTGAGGCCCTGCGCTTCCCGTTGGATTGCGCGGGAGGGTTAGTCACATGCGCAACCATGGCGAACTTTACGGCGCTAGCTACGGCGCGGCACGCGCTCCTTGCGCGGGCGGGGTGGAATGTTTCTGAGGACGGGATGTTTGGAGCGCCACCCATCGAGGTGGTCGTCGGGGCAGAAGCGCATGCGTCGATTTTGAAGGCGTTAAGTCTTGCAGGATTCGGAAGGAAGCGCGTGACGATTGTCGAAGCTGACGGCCAGGGGCGAATGCGCGCGGACAAATTGCCAAGACTCTCCGAGCGCGCGATTGTTTGTATACAAGCGGGAAACGTGAATACCGGTGCGTTTGATCCGGCGGCCGAAATCTGCGCGCGGGCCCACGAGCAGAATGCCTGGGTTCACGTGGATGGAGCGTTCGGATTATGGGCGCGCCTGTCACCAAAGTTTGACCACGTGACGCGCGGCTTCGAGATGGCAGATTCGTGGGCCACGGACGCACACAAATGGCCAAACGTGGGATACGACAGCGGGTTGGTTCTCGCAAGAGACGGCGGCGCGCTACGCGCCTCGATGGGAATTACGGCTGCGTATCTCGAGCCCGGCGCGCGCCGGGAGCCGATGCATCACACTCCGGAATCATCGAGGCGTGCCCGAGGAGTGGAGTTGTGGGCGGCACTGAAGTCGCTCGGGCGTTCCGGCCTGCGGGAACTGATCGAAAGGACGTGCGCTCACGCGCAGTTGTTTGCCCGGGGGCTCCGCACCGCAGGCTTTGAAGTACTAAACAAGGTGGAGATCAATCAGGTGCTGGCGTCGTTCGGCAGCCCGGATGTGACGCGAGAAGTAATTCGGCGCATTCAAGAGGATGGCACCTGCTGGTGCGGCGGGACAGTCTGGCAAGGGAAAACGGCCATGCGCATCAGTGTTTCTTCCTGGGCGACGACGGACGCGGATGTGGAACGCAGTCTTGCCGCTATGATTCGCGTTGCCCGTGAATGCCGAGCGGTGTAAAGCGCTTTTGCGTGGCGCAGAAATCTCCCGTTTGAGCTGCTAGCTGTGCGCCACGCTCGAAGTTTCAATGTCGGCGTACGTTTGCGCCGGACTGAGATACGTGCGCGACAGCCGGTCGTGCCAGGTGAGTTCGTCTTCATCCCACATGGCCCAAAGAAAACCCAGAAAAAATGCACCCGCGGAAAGCATGTAGCCAGCGCTGCGGAGAAGCATTTGCCGTGGTGTCGGAGGCTCTCCGGAAAAGCTGGTGACCTGCAAATTGCGAATCATCATTCCGGGAGTTGTGCCTCCAAAAACCGTGAAAAGGGCGAAGTACTGCAGATAGACGATGGCAAATGTCGTGATGTAGACGGCAGCACTGAGCTTGCTTAACGTAAACTCGCCGCCGAGCGAACCAAAAAGCATCAGAAACCCGCCGTAGGCGAACAACAAGCAGAAGAGATCGACGATCGCAGCCAATCGGCGATTGTCAATCGATGCGACGGGATACAGATTGTCGTCCGACCTGGCTTCCTTCGATTCAGGCCCTGCTGACGCTGAAAGTGTCCCAGCGTCTGGCGGCAGAGAAACATCAATCACCATGTGCGATTCTTCTATCTGGCGTTTTTTCGACGGCCGCCCAATGGCAATCGTGAAGGAAAAATCCTCTGCTTTGGGAGCCGGCGGTTCCCCGACTTCGACAGAAGGACCTGGAGACGCCTTTGCCGAGGTCTCATTGAAAGAAAACCGAGACTGCGCGGCATTGGGAGCAAGCTTTCCCCGCCGCGTACGGTAGACCTCGAGACGCTGAGCGAGTTCGCCGCGCCAGGCAGCGGCCTCCTTCTGCTCAGGTTTCAACGTCCTGCGGTCAGGAGTGGTTTTGGACGCGAGGTTCTCCCGCGTGTGATTTATGGTGAATTCTTCCGAGGAAGAGAAATCGGCCGAGAACGAGGATTCACAAAAATTACAGTTCCGTACGCTCGAAGGCAGTACGGCGCCACACTGCAAACAGGTTTTTGTCACCGGTTAGTTTTGCGCTGCGGACGCTTCCACTCCGGTGAGGAGGGAACCTCATAAGATTAACATGCCTGGGAGAAGTCAAGCAGCTTTTGGGATATTCCTGTGGCGAAAAAGTCAGCAGGGTTGCGGCACCAGGCCGACGGACGGGAGATCAGTTCTCCATTTGCTGCGCGAGCATACCGCGGCTGAACGCGATACGGCGCTCCAGGGCCACGGCGGCAAAATAGGCGCAGTGGCCGCGCTCCGACTCGGTCCAAGCATGCATGGAGGGAACCATCCGGGCCAGGGTCGAGCGCAGGAAATTCAGAAGACGAAAGTAAGCGCCGATCGCTTGGATGCTGTTGCGGTCCTCGGGGCGATCAGGACAGAGCCTCAAGAGCTGAATGACTCGCGCAAAGTCGTCTCCGGAAGCGGCGCGCGAAATGCCGGTGACGTCCTGCACCTCGGGAGATAGCATCTGCTTCGCGGACGCCGCAATGAGCGAGCGGCAATAAGACACAAAGAATTGCAGCAGCAAAACGACCGAACAAACGAGAATGAAAGCGGCCATCATCGCGGCACCACCGCGAGGCGCGAAGGAGTGATGCGCGCCTCTTCCGGCAGCTTCCAAAAGGCATAGCACCAGGAGAAGGGCAGGAAGCAGCCAAACAGGGGTGTCAGCATTTCGAAGAAGGAACTCCGGCTGTGATAGAGGTTTTGTACCGCGAAGTTGGCGGCAAACAGGCTGAAGTACACTCCCATCGAAAGAACCAGTTGAATCAATCTCGTCCTGGTTTCGCGCATCTTCAAGATCGCCGCCCACAGGACGTAAGTCATAACGAGCCCCACAAAGTAAAGATTCTGTGAGAGCTCGAGGACGAAGTGCGTCACCAGCTTGGAAGCAGACTGCTGAACGACAGCATAGGAGAACAGGGCCGTAGCTGAAAGAAGGAACAGAGTGCCGAGCCGGATATAGCGATCAGCGTTCAGCTCGCTGAAGATGTGGGAGTACAGACTAGCCAGCGCAAAGTACAGCGCGATAGTTAGAAGCGAATCTGAATAGTAATAAAAATACAGGTACTCATTCGAGGTGAAGCCGTAGTGTCTGACGATGTCGAAACGACCGACACTCACCACCACGGAAGCGGACATGTAGACGTTTAAGAGAAGATAGCGCCGAAGCGCGTTCTTCTTGAACGCACACACCAAGACCCCTGCCTCAAGGAGCGTGCATAGAAGCCAGATTGCGTATTCGTATGGACCGAGCACAAAACCTTCCTCACCGTGCCCCGGTCCGTGGTGCTTAGATCAACTCAGCTAGTTACTTCAGCTGCGTTGGCGGCCAAGGCGTTGGTGGCTGCGGTGCTCCGCCATTCTTCGCGAATGTTGGCGGCCATGGCGTTGGCGGCTGTGGTGCGCCTCCGTTTGCCATGATGACGGTGCCATCGCTGCTGTGCGCGACGACTACCGTCTTCAAGCCCATCGCTCCGACCAAAACAAGCATGGCCAGGAGCATAACCGTGAGTTTCCGTGACATTGTGCCTCCCAGGTAGAAAAAACCCTGGGGGCAGTCTATCCTTTAACACACCAATGTCAAGACACTCAGGCGAAAGGCCTGTTCCTAAACGATACACACCAAGCCGCCCCATCGTTTCGATAGACCTTCGCCTATCGGATAGGTGGGACAGCTCTCGAACGTGGCTAGAGTAGGTTTTAGGACGTTGAGGGTCAACGGTACAGTAGTACTAAGCTTTATAGGACCACATGGCCAGCCGGGAAAAGGGTAAAGTGGGCAGCGAGGCCATAATCGGGGCAGGAAAGGAGCTGGGAGTCTGCTCATTCAAGCTGGGCACTCGGAGGACAACAGAGACCAGGGATGGGCGGCAACCAGGCGTCTCCCGAGTTGCCCCATCTGCGCTAGGCTTGACACATGCACCAGCGAGTCCGTAGCATGAAAAATTGCGCAATGCCGGCGTAGCTCAGTGGTAGAGCGAGGGTCTCATAATCCCTAGGCCGTGGGTTCGATTCCCCCCGCCGGCACCATTCATTCACGCTAGCATCCATCCACACCAGCGGTAACGATCCCCTCCTAAATCCATCGGTTACCTTCCATCAAGATGATGGTCACCAAGATTCCCCCAGTGCTTGCGGGCGGCTTGCACTCGCACGAAACATAACGGCAGACTTGCCAGAAAGTAATAAGCTCATTTGGCGGAATGCGGGACTGTAAACCAGCCCGGACTGGTATTTACGGGTAAACATCTCCATGAATCTCGGGCCCGAGACCAAGAAGGAAAAGATGAGCAGATACGCTGGTCGCCCCAGCATCCTGAGTGGGGTCTCCGTCGTTGTTTTCGTCAACCCTGGGGCCGGCGGGGGCCGCGCGCGCCTTTTTGTGCCGCGCGTGCAGAAGCTTTTCAAATCTTTTCAGGTCCGCGCACGATTTGTGATGGCAGAAAGCGCAGCCGAGCTCGAATCTGCGGCGCGGAATGCCATTGAGCAAACTGAGCGCATCCTGCTGGCGATGGGAGGAGATGGAACGTTTCAGGCGTTGGCGAATGCGGCGTTTGGCGCCGATGTGCTCTTAGGTGTCATTCCCGTTGGAGGAGGCAATGACTTCGCCGCTGCGCTTGGATTGCCAAGCGACCCCCTGAAAGCGGGGGAAGCCGTTCTGCGCGGGCAACCGCGATTCGTGGATCTAGTGAAGGTCCGCACCAGTGAAGGGCGAACGCGTTTGTATGGAGGCGGAGGAGGAGTTGGACTGGATGCCGAAGCGGCGCGCTATGCGAGTGGCACTTTCCGCCTTATACCGGGCCGACTCCGATACATTGCTTCGGCCCTGAGAGCGCTGGCGGGCTACCTGCCACTTGATATCTGCCTTGAGTTTCCCGGAAGCGACCTCCCTCCCTTTGAAACCAAGGCGCTGCTTGCGGCTGCGCTGAATTCGCCAACTTACGGCGCCGGATTGAGGCTTGCTCCTGATGCGACTTTGGAAGACGGGACACTTCACGTTGTGTTGATCGAGGATCTCAGCAAAACTGAGGTCCTGAGGCTACTGCCCAGGTTGATCCGAAGCGGTGAACTGCGGACCTCGCGCGTAAAGCGGTGGCGCGTCCAGCGCGTGCGCTTAACAACAGGCCAACCCACTTTGTTCCACGCAGACGGAGAGATTATCGGTTCGAGCCCCATCGAGATTGAAGTGATTCCGCGCGCGGTACGGGTATTAGCCGCCGTGAGGTGAAATATCGAGGCTCGGTTGAACGATGGATGGCGGTGCTGGACGTGCGCCCATGTCCCGTTACTCAGGGTGCGCTCAAATCTGCACTCTGTGGTTGCTCGACTAGAATTGAGTTGCTAGCGGTTGTCCGCTCGAAGCAGAGGTGAGGTCATGTACAAACCCGGATCGGCAAGAGCAACCGGTGGCCAAGTCTAATACCAACCACAGGTCCCCTGATTCAAGGAGTCGTCTTATGGAAGACCTTGCGGCGGATATCAGGCCAGAATTCCTTTAATTCGTTGGACAAGCCGTCGTACAGAATCAGAAAAGCAAACGTTGTCGCATTTCGCGAGGCTGTCCTGTCCGAGGGCACATGGTAGATATTCGAGATTGCCGCGGCAACGGCATTGCCGACGGATTCGGAGTAATTAAATCGATCGTGCCCGGAATCTGTCCGAGTGACAAAGAGCCGGTTTATACCGTGGTACGCGCGATGAATAAAGCGCCCTTTTCCCAACTGGTAATAGCGCGGATCCTCGTGCAGCAAGCTTGGAAAGATGGCGGTGGTCATATAGGTGCCGATGCTGTTGTCGGCGAAGGATGACCCGTAACGTTTTCCATATGCACCCCATCCTTGTCCCCACTCTTTGGGATTATTTTTTGCTTGCGAGATTGCAGCCAGGGCGCCGTTAAACGGATATGCGGCCCAATCGAAAACGCTGGCCGTTGCTAACCGGAACTTTTGTCCACTCGTGAGCGGCGGAAGCGCATCGGCATTTTCAACGGTCCCGTAGTTGGGCAGGACCTCGAAGATGCGGTCATTGACAGTTCCGGTCTCTTTCTCTAGCTTGCTCTTGCCCACTGTGGCATCGGTCTTGTCTTTGTCCTTATCGCCCGGTGAATCTTTTGGCTTAGATGTCTGCGGATCGGCCGGAGCAGGGCTGGATGGCTGTGAAGGTGGCTCTTGAGCAACTGCCGATGCAACCGAGAACACTAGTGAGAACAGGACTGAAAGTAAAAAACAAATCTGCATCCCATTTAGTCTGTTCATAAGTAAGCTCAATTATCTCCTGAGAGAGGTCTTTTCCAGCAACAAATGGGATGATGCGGTTTCCAGAATGTTGGGCTGGAGCTTGGATTCTCTCCACACGAGAAAGGTTTCCCCGTCGCAGTAGGATTTTTGCCGCAGTCCAGCAACGAAAGACGGGAACTGATTCGATGTCCATAGGGGAACTAAGAGAATAGCTGCTGACGAGTTTAGACTTTTGGCCAGCCGAAGTGTTCGTCTCGGGTCCGATCAGCTCTTTTTCCGGTCGATCTTAAGGTTCAGGTCGATTTCCTTGCGGCTGTCAAAGCTGGAAACGGTACGTGTAGCCGACTTCTCTCCGTCCTTTTCCGCGTGCACCTCGTAATCGGCGTTCGGATCCAGGCCGCTAAATCGGTAACTCCCGGAGTCGTCCGTGTAACTGCTACGGACAGAATTGGTGCGCATGTTCTTGAGGAAAACCACGCTGCCGGAGACCGGGTTTTCAGACTTGTCTAGCACGATTCCTTTAACGGTCCGAAGCTGGGCTTCGCGCTTTTTGTCCTGGGCCGCGCCCGCGGCCGCGAAGAGCAGAAGTGCCGCCAACAAACAATAGATGCGCTGAACCTTATTCATTTCTTGTCCCCGGCAGCGGGTTGCATTCGGAAAACTACGTTTTCCAAGTTATCCTCGTTCTTCGCGCCGATGGTGCGCGTCTGGTCCGGAAATCCCTTCACGTGGGCAACCATCTCATAGTCTGAGCCCTGCGGCACGCGAACTGCAAATTCCCCGCGCGAGTTGGTGTAGGTGTCCCAGCGGAATTTCTTCTCGCCGACCCGCCGAATGCGCAGCTCCACTCCCGGGAACGAAAGAGCTTTTTCGTCAAACACCGTTCCGCGGATCAGGAAGTCATTCGCATGGCTGTATTTCTGTTTGCCGGGCTTGGAAGGATTCGCTGGCGCAGGTTGCGAATCGGCAGCAGGAGGAGGTGGGGGCGGTGCCGACGGTTCTTGCGCCAAAGTTGCGGCTAACGGGGCAAGAAGCGCAGCGGTAAAGAAAAAGGTAGTCCACCGTGAACGATACAACGAGCTGCTCCTTGCGAGTTTAGATTGTGGGACATGCACGGCTGGACGCACAAGCGTAAGGGGCACTTGCGTTACTCATCGTCATCTTCCTCGTCTTCTTCGTCCTCATCGTCGTCAATGAGGTCGCCATTTTCGCCGGGCTTGGCTTCTTCTTCCTCGTCGTCCTCTTCGTCCAAATCGTCGGAGATGAGGTTCAGATGGACGGGATGCGTTTGCGAAACCTCGAGCTCGGACTCGCACTCGGGACAACTCAGGATCTCGCCTTCTTCGACTTCGTCTTCATCGACATCGATTTCGGCGGAACATTCAGGGCAACGAATCACGGCTCCATCCTCCGTTGAGTTGTTCGCACAGTGGTGGCATAAGAACCTTCCCCACCACTGTGCAGCGTATTATATACCGCAGGGTATGAAGTCAACTCCCGTGCGTGGTGTGGCTGCCAAAAGCACCACTGCGCCATGTCCGCGAGGACCTTACGAATGGCCTCTTCCAGAGAGTACCCCGAAAGGCCGGTGGTTGGAATCGGCGGGGTGATTATCGAGGACGGGCGCGCGCTTTTAATCCGGCGAGGCAGCGAGCCTCTCCGCGGTGAATGGTCCATTCCCGGCGGCACGCTGGAGGTTGGCGAAACACTCGAAGAAGGTGTTGCCCGCGAATTACTGGAAGAAACGGGAATCGTGGTTCGCGTCATCGAGCTCATCGAAGTGTTCGACAGAATTTACAATGACGAGGGAAATATCGCGGAGCAGGCTCACCGCAATCCGCGTTTTCACTTTGTGATTGTGGACTATCTTTGCGAGCGCATCAGCGGTGAACCGCGCGCGGGAAGCGATGTTACGGATGTGGCCTTGGCGCGTGAAGAGGAACTCGGCAAATTTCATCTGACGGAAACCGCTACCCGCATTCTGAAAAAAGCGTTCGCCATGGATCGTGCGCGCCGCAAGGCGCGCTGACACTTGCTCCGCTCAGTGCGCTTTGGCGATTTCGATGCTTCCATTGGAATCGGTGAGTTGAAGCTGGCAGCCGCCCGCTCCAATCGTGCCGCTGAGCGTGTCGCCCCCGATGTTTCCCGTCGAAGTCACCGGCAGTTCAGAAGAAATCCGGCCGAAAGAAGTGCGCGCGGTGAGGTTGTAGCCCACACCCTCTGGAACGCGCACGCGGATCGACGAGAACGACGTCTTGAGTAAGATATCTTTGCAGCCGCTGGCTGGCCGCATGGCCGTCACGGAGATGCCGCCGTTCTGATTGTCCACACTGATGCGTCCGCCGACGGACTCCAACGTGACGCCTGCAAAGGAAGTGTTCGTGACGGTGTCACCTTTCACGTTTTTCGCCGTGACGGAGCCGTTGCTATTTTCCACGGTGAGATTGCCATTAATCTTTTCTGCTAGAACGCTTCCGAAACTGGTCTTCGCAAACGTGTCTCCGCCAACGTCCGTGAGCGTGATGCCGCCGTTACCGGTAATCGCGCGAATTCCCTTCGGGATGTTGGAAGCCTCGATCGCGCCGAACGAGGTCTTGAGCGTGACGCTGCCGTGGGCATCACGGACAGCAATTGTCCCGTTGGAAGTTTCCGCGTCCACAGAGCCGCCGATCGTTTCCAATTCGATGTTGCCGAACGAATCGCGAATGCTCACGGGGCCGCCCGTCACCGAGCTGCCCTGGACTCGGCCATTGTTTGTGGTGCAGTTCACGCGGCCGTGCACGTCGGAGAAGGAGACGTTGCCAAAGCTGTCGGTAATGTCAGCGGCACCGCCGATGGATGAGATGTCCACATTTCCGTTGTTGTCGCGAACCGAGAGATCTCCGCGGATATTGCGCGCGTCAACGCTTGCGAAGGAAGTCGTAACATTTCCGGAGCCCGCATCCGTCAGCGTGACGGCGCCATTTCCGCCCACGATCGTAACCGCACCCTGAATGGCAAGCGCCGTGATGCTCCCGAACCGGTCGCGCACCTCGAGCGCTCCCTTCACGTCAGACGCTCGTACCCAGCCGTTGCTGTCATTTATGCTGACATTCCCGCCGGCGCCATGCAGTTCGATGCTGCCAAAAGAATTGTTCAAGCGGGCAGCGCCGGCATCGCGCACCGTTAACGAGCCGTGGCTGTTTTCAATATCGGCGGCGCCATGGATTCCAACCGTCTCGATACTGCCGAAACTGTTCCGCGCATCAAGCGGAGCGTCCGTCGGCATGCCGATGTCATAGTTCACGGAATAGGAAGGATTCTTGCCGATGCGGATATACCATTTCTTTCCGTCTTCGGGATAGATGGTCTTGACGCGCACTCCTTCGCCGGTTTGTTGCACCTCGATCTGGATTTTCTGCGCGAAGGAATCCGCTTCTTCGCGCGAGTTGGCTTGCACGCGAATAGTGGCGGAGATTTTGACGTCACGGCCGGATTCTCCGTGGAGCCTGATTTCGCCGAACTTGTTTTCAATGCGGACAGACTGGCCCGCGCCAAGCGTCACGGTCTTCTGAAAATCTTTCGAAACCTCTTCCTGAGCCGGCGTTCCGGCGAGCGAGGGCTTCCCACTAAATAGCAAGAGCGCGGAGAAGAGCGCCGCGGTCACGGCGGGACGAAACAGCCCTCCGCGAAGACTAAGTGAAATGCAATTCATTGCTGTTTAGCCTCCAAAACCTCTTCCAGCGTGTGCTGTTTTTCGCGGTACATGGCCAGCAGTTGGTAACGCAGCTGTGCGTTCGATGGATTCATCCCCGCCTGCTCTCGCAAATCCGCGATGGCGCTGTCCAGCACCAGCAGCTTTTCGTGGTAATTCGCAAGAAGCGGCGTCGAGGAATTTTCAAGCTCCGGCTTGGCCTCCGCGGCCAGCTTGTCGATTGCCTGGACGTACGCTGTCTCGGCAGTCTCCACGTCCCTGAGGGCCCCGCTTTTCAGAAGTGATTTATCGGTGTCCACGTTGCGAATCGGTCTGTGTAAATAAATCCAGCCCGCGGAAAGCGTCAGCACCAGAACGAACGCGCCAGCCACCGCGGTTTGCCATCCTAGCGGAATACTTGGCAAGAAGAAGAACCAACGCCGACGGTTGACAGGTTGCGGTTTCGCCGGGGATTCTTCCACGAGCGCGCGTTCAATGCGCGCCCAGAGCGCAGGGCTTTCGCTATAATCGCGCAACTCTTGTGCCGCGACGCTCAATGTCCTCCACGCGCGAAGTTCTTCCGCGCAGGCCGGGCACCCGGAAGCGTGCGCTTCCAGCGCCGCCCATTCCTCGGGTGTGCCGTCTTCGAAAATCCGGTCTCGGTCGTTACAAGTCACATTCATCTCGGTTCACCGTGCCTCCGCTCCGCTGCTGCGCGGAGGCTCAAGCATCTGGCGAAGGTTCTTCTTCGCCTGAAAAAGCGTGTTCTTCGAAGCGGTTTCGGTAATTTCCAGCATCCCGGCGATCTCCGCATGACGAAAGCCTTCGACTTCGTACAAAAGAAATACATCGCGCTGGTGGCGGGTTAACGCGGCAAGCGCGCGTTCCAAAGCCATGCGTAAGGAAGGATGCGCTCCAGGAGCGCGAAGCTCCGGCCGTGGCGTCTCACCGGAATCGTCGTTCGCGATTTCTTTCTTGCGCAAACGGCTGCGCCGCGCGTCGTAGCAGGTGTTGATCAATATCCGGTATGTCCACGTGACAAAACTCGATTGCCCCCGAAAGCTGGCGACACCGCGTTGAATCTTCAAGAAGGTATCCTGCACCGCGTCTTCGGCATCCATGGGACTGCCAAGCAGGTTACGGGCGACATTCTTCATGCGCGCGCCGTGCAGCACATACAGGCGTTCGTAGGCGCGCAGATCCCCGGACTGGCAGGCTGCGGCCAGCGTGGCATCCTCGTCGGTCGCATCCCCAGCGGCCGGACTTGTGCCGCCGGAGAAGTGCTGGAAAGGTTCCACTCGCGTCCCCCGTTCGCGCGGCGCGGAAGAGATTCTAGCCTCCCAGGGCAGCGCAAGTCCCATAGTTCCCATTCCTGGCTCCTAGGGTATAGACGACGGGGGGGAGCAATCTGTCAGGCTGGCACCCGGACTAAAGTGCATATATAAATTATTTGTTATGTGCTAGATGCGAGACCTAATCTTTTTTCGTCACAGCGTGGGAATAGAGCGAATTTGCCAACTCCTGTTCCCTGCGGGAATCCTCCATCTTGCCTTCCAGCGCATAGGCGGCAGCCAGCCCCATATGCGCTTTGGGATTGTCCGGCGCCAGCGCCAGCGTTTTTGCCAGCTGAAGAATTGCTGCCTCCGGATTTCGCGCGCGGAGTTCCATTTCTGCCAGTTGAAGAGCGATCTGCGCATGTACAGCCGGTTGCGAATCGGGCACCAAGGCATCGGCGCGAGCAAAAGCGGCACGTGCTTCCGGAACGTGGTTGAGTTTTGCTTCCACGGCGCCGAGCCCATTCCACGCGGAAAAATAATCAGGATCCAGCGCGCTTGCTTTACGCAGTAAAGCCACGGCTTCTTCCGGTTGCCCTTGTCTGTCGCACTGCAGGGCGTAGGAAGTCAGCGCCAACACGTTCTCAGGAGAGCGCTCCGCCGCGCGCTGGTACAGCGTGAAGTCATTGCGCCAATATTGATTCTCGTGGATGCAGGCCACACACCAGGAAACGCACAAAGCGACTATCAGAGCAGTAAGCAAAACTTTTTGGCGCGGGAAGCTCCAAGTCTCTCGCCGCGCGACCGTCAATGCGATCAACCAGCTAAACCCCACGGAAGGCAGATAGAGATACCGGTCGTGGACCGCGTCGTGGATGCCGAGGGTTCCTAACGCAACGATTGCAGGAAGGATCGTAAGCGCGATCCAGAGCACAAAGAATAGCGCGCTAGAGAAGCGCCGTAACAAAAACACTGCCCCGCCAAAAAGAATCGCGAACACGGCTATCCAAACAAGAGCTGCTTCCGGCGTGGGTGAATAGAAATCCGGCAAGGTATAGAAAAGAGCGAGACGAAACGGGAATACGAGGTGCAACACGTAGAAGGCAATGGCTGCGGGAGCATGCACCAGAGAACCGAAAAGCTCGGGATAACCTGCAGCGCGAGTGCTCCGCAGCGCGTAATGGCGCGCGAAAAAGACCGCCGCGCTCAACGCCAGGTACGGCGTGGCGAGCGCGAGAGCTTTTTTGACCCGGCCAAAGCCCGTCGCGCTGGATCTCTGCGGCAGTAGGGCCGCGTGCAGGAAAATTAAAATCGGCAAACACAGCGCTGTCTCCTTGGAGAGGAGTCCCAGCAATGCCATGCTCCACGAAAGAAACCACCACCATCGGGATGAGGATTCGCTTTCCCTCGCACGAAGATACGCCCCGAACGACAGGACTACGAAAAATGCGAACAGAATCTCAGGCAAATCGGTGACCCAGGAGATTGATTCCGTATGAATTGGATTGATCGCGAACAACAATGCGCCGAGCGAAGCAGCCAGACGGTCCTGGAAAAGCTTCTTGCCAGTCCAAAGCACGGCGGCAACGGTCAAGACGTGCAGGACAAGATTGACGGCGTGCCAGCCAAGCGGTTCCTCCCCAAACAGTTTGTAGAAAATCGTAGGTAGCACCAGCGAGAGCGGCCGGTAATAACTGTGGATATCCGGCCGGTGCAGGAAACCCCAGACCGGCTGCGTGAAAAACATTGGCAAGTTGCGAAACGAATGAATCCAGGGGTTCCCGAGGATTTGCACGTCATCGTCATAGACAAAATCGAAAAAAAGAACTCGCAGAAAGAGGAGCACCGGCAGAATCAGCGCCGCTGCCGTGAAATACTCGGCAAGCCGATCTTCGGATAGCAATGGGAGTTTTGCGTCGGCAGAATCAGTGGGGCGCGCGGAAATATCCATGAAACAAGAGTTTCTCGCACAGCGCACCTCGGTGCGAGTAAAAATCCACGCTCCTTGCTCAACTTGCTCCTAGCGCTCAGCAGCTTGCAGAGGAAGAGCCCCGATTACGCTGATCGATGTTGACAACGCCTGCGGAAGGCCCAAGTAGATCTTTTTGTGGAGCAAGCTGTTTTCATGACCGATGACCAAGAGAGTCTCGGGATCGTCTTCCGTTATCAGGAGCCGTAATCCTCGAGCATCTTTGGGAACGTCAAACACAAAATCGGTTGTATACGACTCTCCGGGCCTCAATGGCTGTGTAAGCGGTGGAGACGCACCGCCGATGCGTTCGAGCGCTTGTTGGCCCTCCGGCGAAGGCGCAAAGCTTCTTCTGAGGTCGTCGACAAGCTGGAGCTTGCGCCGGTTCGGCGTGAGCGGCCCATTACCGCGACGCGCAGAAATGGTCCTTTCGTCGAACCATGTCTTCAGGCGTACCACGACAAATCTTCCACCCGCGAAAACTTGTTGCATCTCGGGACCAATCGCCGCAGCTGTGTGCGCCCCCGCGACGGAATACCCGATGTGGCAATCGATCTCGCAAAAATACTTCCACCCGCCCGGAGGCAATACTATTTCGCTGCTAGCGGCAGAAACGCCGCTGAGAACAAGCAAGTACCCAACTGCGATCGTGACTGTTGCGCCAGCGCCAATGATTGCGAAGAACGAAGAGCGCCGCACAGCGCCGTAAAACAATACGAGAGCGCTGCTCCCCAGCAGTAACACCGCGCCAAGGAAGACCAACACCACAATGGGAGCAAAAGGCGGCGTAGATTCCGACATTGTTTTTCTTCTCCGCTTCCCACGGACGCTAACCGGCCAGCGCGTCGGGCAAAGCGCCCCGGGTTCGCTCGCGCTTCGCGAATTCCTGCACGGCTGCTTCGAGATCCGTCGCATTGAAATCCGGCCAGCGTTTCTGCAGAAACACGAACTCCGCAAACGCGCATTCCCACAGAAGAAAATCGGAGATTCGCTGCTCACCGCCGGTGCGAATCAGCAAATCAACTTCGACCGAGCCGCCGCGGTGCACTTCCGCCAGCACATTGCTAAACGATTCCGGCGAGAGTTCCGTTACTTTGTAAAACCGGCAGGCCGCGTGATAAATGGCCTCGCGAGCGGAGTAATCCACCGCCAGGCGGAGATGCAAGCGCGTGCCGCAGGCGGTGGCTGCTTCTGAATCAGAAATCGCCTGACGCAGCGTGACTGGCAAACGATCCCGGCGGCCGATGATGCTGAGGCGCACCCCTTCCTCGATGCAGTGGGTGGTCTCCGTCAGCACGTATTCGTGGAGAAGCCGCAGAATGGCGTTGACCTCCGCGGCAGGCCGCTTCCAATTCGCGGACGAAAGTGCGAAGAGTGTCAGCGTGTGAATGCCCAGGCGCGGGGCGGCGGCGATCACCTGGCGCGCCGTTTCAGCTCCCGCGCGATGTCCGGCGGAACGAGGCAGCCCCCGCGAGCTTGCCCAGCGGCCGTTGCCATCGGAAATGATGGCCACGTGGAGCCGCGGAGCCTGTGCAATCGCGGGTGGCGTGGGAAGAATTTGTCGTACAGTCTGGTGATGCATCAGCATGTTCTTTCTCCGCCGCGGAGGAAGTCTCGTAAACTACTCTACAGCACAAAGCATAATCGCAAAAAAATTTGGGATTAGCCTTCGCGCGTCGCCCGGATCAGCGCCTCCATGTGATTCAGGTAGCGCTCCAGAGCTCGCCGGCCCGCCGCCGCCAGCCGGTACTCCGTCTTCGGCAGACGCCCGTCAAAGGACTTGTTGCAGACAATGTAGTCAGCCTCTTCCAGCTTTCGCGCGTGCACACTGAGGTTCCCATCGGTAGTTTTCAAGAGAGCCTTCAGCTCATTGAAGGTGAGCGAGCGATTGACGGCCAGCGCACTGACAATCCCCAGGCGAATACGCTCGTGAATCAGGCGGTCGAGCTCCGGCGGCACGGTTTCCCGCACCGGATTGCGGATGGCCTCCAGCGGAGCCTCGCGCTCGCGCGCCTTCTGGCTTCGCTCCTGCCGTGCTGTAGAAAACTTAGCCATGCAAATTTCCGCTAGCCTCCATAGTGCCGCGCAATCCACCAGCCGAACGCCATCTGTACGAACCCAAAGCCAGCCGCCATGAATGCGTCGCCCCAACTTGCCGGCGCGAACAGCGCCGCGGCGCCAAGCACCATCAGGCACAATCCCATCACCGGCACGATCCGCACGGAAAACGCCCCGCCCGTCACAATGGCCGTCCCGTAAAGCAGCAGCCATACGCCAGGCAACGCGAAGAGCGCGCCCGCGTGAAACAGTGAATAGGTCAAGAATCCGCCTGCCACAATCGGCGGCGCAAAGCTGAGAACGAATTTGCGGCCAGGGCCGGAGAAGAGCGCGGAGTTGGCGCGATGCGCTTTTGTGGCCGCCGCGGGGGCGGCAATTGCCACGGCGACAAACGCTTCAAAGAGCCAGACGATCAGCCACGCGCGAGGCGTGGCCTGCCTTGAGGCCACAAACGCTGCAACCAGCGCGGTGATTCCCATGGCCACGCCGCCCCAGCCCGGAACGGCTGTAAATTCCGCGGCGTTCTCCATCGTTTCGCGGATGTAGCGGAGATGGTCCGCTGCGCGAGCGTCAATGGGAATAGGTTCACGTTTCGGGGCGCGAAGAGGGCTCGGAGTCGCCATAGCAAAAGCCTAGCAGCAAAACCTGTATCTGTCAAGTACTTTGTATTGCAAAGTCAAGGTACCGCGAACTATGCTTTTCGGGGGTAGCGGCCTCGCAGCGCGTTCCAGCGGATGGTAAAGACGTCGATGAACATTTGAATGCTGTCCCGCCACATGCTCACTTTCGTCGCCGGCGAATGCCCCCAACGCACCGGAATCTCCACCGCGCGCAAACCATGATGGCGGGCCAGGTATAACAACTCCGGGTCGAAGCCGAAACGCTCGATGCGCTGTTGCTCGAAGAGAATGCCGCATCGCTCGCGACGGAACGCTTTGAATCCGCACTGCGTATCCACGAATGGCAGCCACAAGATGATTCGCACGATCTTGTTAAAGATGATCCCAGCGAATTCGCGGAATAGCGATTCATGCACACTGATCAGGCTGCGGTCCATGGCGCGCGAGCCGATGGCCACGTCATGCGTTTCGAGCGCGGCGATGAGTTTGCCCGCCTCTTCGATCGGCGCTGAGAGATCCGCATCTGTAAAAAGCGCAATCCGGCCGCGGGCTTCCTGCATCCCATGCCGCACGCTGTATCCCTTGCCGCGGTTCACTCCGTTCGAAACAACGCGCAGCGATTGAATTCTTGTGCGGAAAGACTCTGCAACCGCCGCTGTGCGATCGTTGGAGCCGTCGTCCACGACCAGAACTTCTGCTTCCCGGCCGTCATTTTCCAAATACGCGGCGATCCGATCGAGCGTCGCAGGCAGCCGCAATTCCTCATTGTAGGAAGGAATGATGATGGAAAGTTCGGGAGAGGCTGCGCTCATCGTTGCGGCGGATTCTGCCAGCCGTGGTAGCCGACCAGGGGCACAAATCGGCAGCCTTCCAAAGTATTCGTGAGCACGGTGTTGCCGAGTTTTTCCACGAGCTGCAGCAACTGATTCTCCTCATCACCCACGGGGAGAATCATCCGGCCCCCCTCCGCAAGCTGCGCGAGAAGCGGCTTGGGAACCGCGGGAGCCGCCGCGGCCACAAGGATGGTGTCGAATGGCGCAAACTCGGGCAAGCCCAGCGTGCCGTCGCCGCAGTGCACGTGCACGTTTGCGTAGCCCAGTTCCGTAAGCCGTTTTGAAGCTTCCGCGGCAAGTTTCGGCCGGCGCTCGACGCTGAACACCTCTTTTCCAAGCCGCGAGAGGATCGCCGCCTGATAGCCGCAGCCCGTCCCGATCTCCAGGATGCGGTCGCTGGACTTAATCCGAAGCGCCGCGGTCATGGCCGCGACAATGTAGGGCTGCGAAATGGTTTGCCCATCGCCGATGGGCAGCGGCGCATCCTCGTACGCGCGCTCACGCAACTCCTCGGCTACAAATTTGTGCCGCGGCACCGCGTCCATTGCCGAGAGGACCTTTTCATCGGTAATGCCGCGCCGGCGCAATTGCTTTTCCAGCATTTCCAACCGCTTCGCCGCGAGTTCCCTATCTTCACGCATGACGAACCGCCGCCGCATGTTTTCCCCACGCGCCCGTTTTGAGAATCTCTTCCATTTGCGCCAGTGTTACGTCGCACTCCTCCTCGCGATTGTAAAAATGAGGCGAGATCCGCACCCCGGCCTTTGGCCGATAGTCCACCAAGATATCTCGCGCGAGGAGTTCGCGGCAAACTTCGTATGCATGCGGGCATTCCACAGAAACCGTCCCTGCGCGTTCCGCCGCATTCTCCGGCGTATTCACGCGCCACCCGCGGGACCTTGCACCGTCCATCAAGCGCGCCGTCAATCCCCTAGACTTCTCGCGTACAGCTTGGATGCCAACTTCGTTGAGAATGTCTAGCCCCGGCTGACACGCAAAGAGGGCGGGGATGTGCGGCGTGCCGTTCATGTAGCGGAACGAATCTTCGCGCGCGTCGATCGCGCCGGTTTCGAACGCAAACGGACGCTCATGCGCCATCCAACCGGTCAACGAAGGCCGCAGCTTCCCGCGCAGATCTTCACGGACGTAGAGATAAGCAACGCCGGGGCCGCCGCACAACCACTTCAGAACGCCGCCAACCGCAAAATCCACGCCAAGACTCCGTACATCCAGCGGAATAGCCCCGGTGGCTTGAAACGCATCGAGGATCACATATGCGCCCACCCGGTGGGCCCGCTCAATGATCGCCCGCGCATCCACAATAAAAGAGCTGCGGAACAAAACCTGCGAAATCGGCACTAGCAGCGTGGTCTCATCGATGGCCGCCAGCAGCTTGTCCAAATCTATTCGAATGTGATCCGGCGTCGGAACAACCTCGACACGCGCCCCGTGACGGCGCTGCTCATGATAGAAGTATTGAATCGAAGGAAATTCAAGCTCTACCATCACCACTTTGTTGCGCGGCCCGTGGAAATCGAAACACGAGGAAATCACCGCCTGCGTAAGCGTCACGTTTTGATGTAGCGAAATCTCGCCCGCGCGCGCTCCGATCAGCGGCGCGATTTTGTCGCCCACGCGGGTGGCCATCTCCCACCAGCTTTCTTCCCACGCGCGAACTCCGCGCTCCGCCCACGAATCCGCATACGCGCGCATTTCGTCGTACACCCTGCGAGGCATGGCGCCCAGCGAATTGCTGATCATGTAGGTGGTGCGGTCAAGAATCGGAAATTCGCCGCGCCACCTTAGGAGTTCATCCATCGTGCAGTTCCGCGCCGGCATCAACGTGCGAGCGGGCCTTTCGCCAGACAAAGTAGCACACCGTGAGGAAGAGCAGCCAGGGCACGCCTGCCAGAAGCGTGATGCGAAATCCCGGAACCCACCACGTCGATATCAGCACAGCCAGAACTCCCGCGAAACCTAAAAGCGACGCCCACGGCCCCGGCGGGCCCAGCCGAAGATAAGGTCTGGCGTTGCGCTTGTGATACCGGCGGAACGCAAGATGCGTCAGCAACGTCATCAGCCACGCAAACAGCGCCCCAAACGTGCTCAGCCCCACCATGAAAACGAAAAGCGAATCTTTAAATCGTTCGGACAAAACCAGCGCCGCGACCATTCCACCCGCCGAAGTCAGGACCGCAATCACCGGCATGCCTTTCTTGCTCAATCGTCCAAGAATCGCCGGAAGATACCCGCCGCGCGCCAGCGAGAACGCCAGCCTAGCGCCAAAGTACAAATTGGCCACCGCGCTGGAAAGCGCCGCCGTCAACACCGCAAGATTCATGATGTGGCTGGCCCCGGGAATGCCCACCGTCTTGAAAACTCGAACAAAGGGGCTCTCGCCCAGCCCAATCTGTGTCCACGGAACAATCCCGACCACCAGCGCCAGTCCCGCCACATAGAAAAGCACCAGCGCAAACAGCGTTCTCCGCAGCGCCTTCGGCACCGCCATCTTCGGATCGGCAGCCTCGCCGGCCGTGCTTCCCACCACCTCAATTCCAAAGAAACTGAAAAGCCCCAAAATAACGCCCAGCCCCACACCCTTCCAACCATTGGGAAGAAAACCGCCATGCGCTGTGTAATTCGCAAAACCAATCTTGGGAAAACCCACGCCCGTGAGCAGCGCCGTTCCCAGAATCAGGAAAACTACGATCACTACGACCTTGAACAGAGAGAGGAGATACTCGAACGAACCAAGGTTTCCTATGCTCATGGTGTTGACGTAGAGAATCACCAGCGAGAACAAGCCAATCCACACCCACGATGGAGTGGTAGGAAACCAGAAGCTGCAATAGATCGACGCGGCCACAACTTCGCTGCCCACCACAACCATCATGCAGAGCCAATACGTTAACCGCACAGCAAATCCCGCCCACGGATGGAGGTACATCTCCGCGTACAGTCCAAACGATCCCGCCGCAGGATGAGCTGCCGCCATCTCTGCAAGCGCCCACATCATGGTCAGGGCAATGCACGCTCCACCAATGAAGCTCAGAATGACGCCCGGTCCGGCAAGCTTCACGGAGATGGCGCTTCCCAGGAACAAGCCCGTCCCGATGGTGCTGCCGATGCCGATCATGGCCAGTTGCATCGGTGTAAGATTTCGGTGAAGCCCAGCCTCTCGCTCCACAACCGAGGCAGGCTCCGCCGGGGAGAGCGGAGTTTCGCGTGCAACGGGGGAATCCGTCATGGCGCGGCATCCTACCAGAATGCCCTCCGGATTACTCACCTGAACCATGGGCCAGTGAACGAGGGAGCACGACTGTCCTTCGCGAGCCACGCGAGGAACCGTCCACTTTTCTAAAATAGCTGACGTGGCGGAAACACGAGACATGCGCTACGGAGGCAGTCATGAAAGCGGTTCTGGCACTGGTCATCATTTACGTCGGTACATTCTTTCTTGTCATTCAGGGTGCTTCGCAAAATCCCGTCCAGGCTGCGCCGCAGGGCGCGGCTCCTTCCCAAGCAAACGCGACGCCGGCGCCAGCACCCGCCATTGATCCAGTGAAGGAAGCCGATATTCGCTCGCTTATGGAGCTCGTTGGCGCGCGCGATCTCGTGCAAGATGGTGAAACCGCCGCCGTCGAGCAGGCGCGGGAAAAGCTGCTCGCCACCGTGCCCAATAACGAAAAAGGCCAGACGTTCGTGAATACGTTTGCCACTGTCTACCAGAAAAAATTCGGCGTGGACCAGGTAACCGAGCAGCTCGTTGGAATTTACGATAAGCATTACACCGAAGACGAAATCAAGGGCCTATTGCAATTTTATGGATCGCCTCTAGGCCAAAAGGTCGCCGCGGAAATGCCCAAGATCAACCGCGAAACCCAGGCAGCAATCCGGACAGTGAGCGGCAAAGCGGCTAGAGAAGCTCTTACAGAAGTGAAGATGCAAAACCCCGAGATTGGGCAAAACGCAAGGCTCGGGAATGGCCAGGGTTCAGGACAGGGTCGCTGGCAGCAACGCCGCGGGCAACAAGCCGGTCAGGGGCAGCAACCTCCGCAACAGGCCGCGCAACAGCAAGATCCACAATAATCCGAATTTCAAATTGGAAAGCGCTTCCGAATCACTGGAAGCGCTTTTTGATTTTTACGTCGATGCCGAACGTGCCGTTGTAATCGCGCAATCCCACAATAGATACGTTTCGGTCCACGTTGTATTCCACCTGGATGACCTGCTCTTGCGTCGAACCCACATTCGATACATAGGTGATCGTCAAGTTGCGCGCGATCTGTTGCTCGACCGTGACGCGCGCCCCGGCGTTTTGTTCGGATGTCGCTGATCCAAGAGTGGTCAGCCCTGGATCCACCCGGAATCTCGTGATCCCAAATAGCCGCTCCACCCTCCCGCCCACTTGACTGGATATGGCTTCCGACAGAATCGCCGAAGCCCCCGCCGTGTTTCCCTGCGACGTGCCACCACTCCGCGCCGTGGACTCGGAGCTCGTCTGTCCCAATGCCAGCAACGTAATGATGTCGTTCCCAGGGAGCGGCGGATCGGAACGGTACGCCAGCGTAAGCTTGCTCGCTGGCCCGTTAAAATTCAGCGTGATTTCGTACTGTTGTATGTTCGTGGTTGCTTCCACGTTGACAACCGGATCGAGACGGAAAGGATTCGCAAAGTTCAGGTCGCCCCGCGTGACGCGGTAACGATTTCCAGCGAAGTACAAATCTCCCGCGAGAATGTGTATGTGTCCCAGGAGGATGGGGTGCTCCCACGTTCCACGCACACGCAGATTGGCTTCTGCCTGAAGTCCCGCGCCGGGCCATTCCATGCGCGCATCCGGTGCGGAAACCGCTTCCACGTCGAATTGCAAATTCCGCAGAAATGGTGAAGTCGTAGAGGGCCCGGTTATGCCTTCTTTTGCCGATACCAGCATTCCCGCAACTTCCAGGCCCTGCGTCAATGTGACCCGATCAATCGTCACCTTACCGGAAAGGACGCCGGCCGTCGTCGTGCCCGTCAGTCGCAGCGAGCCGCCGACGAGCCAGCTCATCCCGACCGGATAGCGAATGCGCAGGCGATCGCTGTGTAAGGTGACATCGTAGCGCAGCGGGCTCTCGGCGTAGTTCACGCTGCCGGAAAGTTGCAACGTACCGCCGCCGGCTTCGGCGCTTACGTTTTCAAAATACAGCCGCGTGGCATCGAAGACGATGTCTCCCTGAATGGCACTGAGGCCCGTGGGAAAATCCAACTCGCGAACAGATGCTTTTTCAATATGAACGCGGCCCGTGATGCGCGGGCGGTCCAGCGTGCCTTCGAACGAAGCGTTGATTTGCGCGGGGCCTCTCGCATCAAAGTTCGGCGCAAATCCGCTGATAAGCCGAAGGTCCACGGCGCCGTTCAAGCGCAATCCCAGGGTGCGCTTCCCGGTAAACCGCACCGAGCCCTCAATCTGCAGATTCGTGTCCGTTCCCCGCAACGTGGCGGGCTCGATCTCCAGGCTGTCTTTCGAAGAGCGCAGATGGACTGGGCCTGTGTTTTCCAGCCGCACATTTGCATAATTCAAAGCCAGCCGCGAGAGGTTTGCATCGATGACAATGCTCTCCGGTTGCTTCAGCGACCCGTTCACCGAAATGTCGCCGTCTGCATTGGCGTGGCCGTCGAGCTTGCCCAGATGCATCGCGGTCAATAGGAAAGGATCCAGGTTCATATTCTTGATGGATACCTTTCCGCTCAGCGGATAAGGATCGGCCAGCCCTAGCGTGTACCCGCCCGAAATCTCTCCGGTGCTCATCGCCGAACCCAGCTCCAGATGCGCGGTGTGTCCGTCTGAAGTCAAACTGCCATCGAAACTGCCAATCACCACATCCCCGACCCGCAGATCAACAACGCGCGCGGTTCCATCGCCGGTAGGCGCTCGCAGCGGACCGCTCGCCTTCAGCTTAAAACTGACTTGTCCACCTACCGGAAAACGCACCGATTGCAATTTCTCAAAATTTTCGAGCGGCAGCGCCGCCCCCGCGAGGTCCACAGAAATCGTTTGATCGGCAAAACGATATCCCGCCGAACCGGTGATGATTCCCGCCCCGCGGCCACTTTCTTTTCCGGGCGGGAAAAAGCGCAGTTCGGCATCCGCGACCCGCACTTCAGAGGGAAGCAAATTCAGTTGCCCGCGCAAGCGATTGAACGAAAGGCCGTAGACCTTGGCATCGGCAAGATCGAAGAGTCCCGTAACGCTCGGTTCTGCCCTCGTGCCTCTCCCGTGGAATTGGCCCGTCAGCTTGCCGCTGACCGGATACGACCAGCCGATAAGCTGTTCGATGCTCTCAACCGGAAGTTTTTCGAAATTGACCTCCGCGGTCCAGTCATTCCCCGATAGGAACTCCCAATTCGTCAGTTCGAGTGTCGCCTCCACATCCGTTCCCATTTCTCCCCGCCGTGCGTGCCCATGCGTCAGGGATAGTTCCGACGGTGAGTACGTTAGATCGCCGTCAAGATAATCCAGAAACGCCCCGTCGTATCGCACACGCTCGCCGCGCAGGTGCCCTTGGAACGTAGGCTGGCCAGATGCTCCCAGGATTTTGCCGTCCCACGTTGCGTTCCCCGAAAGCGGTATCGCAGCATCAATCGATCCAGGCTTGGCTCCTCGAAGTCCATTAATGAAATCCTTGTACGTCTCGAGGGCACTCGTTTCGAGTCGCATCGCCAGCGTGGAGTTTCTCGGTGCAAGCACTCCATCAATGGTGCCGTGTGACGACGGCGTTTCGAATTCCCCCGATTGAATCGCCAGGATGTTGGGGTCGTAGCGATAGCTGAACTTCCACGCCGCGCTCACTGGCTGGTGGCGTTCTGCGACTTGATCGGGAGGGTTCCACACCGTCTTAACTGAAATCTCAAAATGCTCGAAGTTCCCCTTCCAGGTCTCCACCGTGTCCGCCGTCATCATTGCATCCCAGTGCAGCTCATCAATCGGAAAGTCGCGATGCTCGATGGCCGGCAAAACCCCGGCGAGCCGCGTATTTTGCACGTGCGTATCCGCGCGGAATTGCAGTCCGTCAAAGCGCAAGGTCACCCGCCCCGTCACGCTGCCGCCGAACGCCCCTGCGAAGAAATCCGGAATTTCAAGGCCGCGGTTGTCGATTTTGTAGCTGCCGTGGCTGGTTAGCCCAGTCGTGTGAAACTCCTTGTAAGGTAACGCGATGTTGTACCCGGAATAGCTCCCGCTCCCCTTATACTGCCCGTCCGCCAGTTGACCCTCGCCGCGGAAGTCCACCCGCCCCGTGGGCACCAATGGGTTGCGCAAGGTCTCGCGGAAATCGATCAGCTCACTCCAGCCTCGGTAGCGGAAACTCCACTGCGGCTTCGCGAAATTGCTCATCTCCGCCTGTGCATCGAGATGCGAGCGCCCGACGTTGAGCATGCCCTGTTCAAGCGTAAATCCATCGCGCCATAACGTGAACTTCGCTGTCAGACTGACTGGCAAGGGCAGGTAGCGCTGCGATGTAAATTGCAGGGTCCGCCATTCGACGTTGCCCACGTACAGCGGATTCGCCGTCGTGCCTCCCGCATCCAGAGAAAGTTTCAATTCGCCGCCCTTCACCACCAGCGGTTCCATGATGTCGTTGTACAAAATCCAGCCGTCCTCGATCTGCAGCCGCTGGATATGCAACGCGAAGAGTGAGTCGCGAACTGGCTTATTCGAGGGGCGCTGCGGCACTGGTACGTTTGTAGCCCCAATTTTATCTACGCGAATGTGCACATGTGGTTCCCGGACGAAGAGCTCCTCCAGCGAAACTTTGCGGCCCCAAAATGACTCGATTCGCAGCCCCGCTTCCACCTCTTTTGCCGAAAGAAGAGGTTCGGTTCCAACGGGCTCTTTACCATGGATCACCAGCCCTTTGATCGTTACGCGCATGGACATCCATTTAACCGACAACGCGCGGAATTCGACCTTGCCGCCGGTCATGGATTGCAGCCGCCTCACGATCAGTCGGCTGAGCAACGGATTCCCCGCTCCGCTCCCAAAGAATACGATGACGGACAGAATCGCAATCACCGTCAGAACCCACGGGGTGTGGATGATCCAGTTCCAGATCGGGTGGCGGGTATCGCGCTTCATTTCGTCCCTTGACCCATAAGTTTCTCAATGTGCAACCGCGCGCGGCTCTCGATCAGCCAGCGGTCGGCCTCGTCGTTGATGCCCCGTTGCACCAGAGCTTCCTGAATGGAGTCGCGCGCGTTCTCCAGCGACGGAGGCTCTTGTCCGCGGGACTTGGCCAGCGGCACAATCGACTTCAGGTAAAAATCCTCAATCGTCTTTGGATCAATCTGCACTGCCGGGCGAAACCGCGAATCAAGATAGTTGCTCAGGTATAGCTGCGAAGCCGCTATGCCGCGAATCTCCGCATCGTTCAAGCCGCTCTGTTTTTTTCTGGCCTCGTATTCTTCCTGGGACGCGAACGATTTTTCCAGGCGTTCCACGCTCCGCTGAATCTCTGCGTCGGAAGGCAGCGGAAATCGCGCCACTTCCGCTTCTGTTCGCACAATCCACTGATCGATCAGCCGGTCGAGGATCTGCGCGTCGCTTTCCGACTTCCCGTCCACAAGCAGTTGATAGCGGCTCAGCGTTCGAATATCGCTATCCAGAATGATGTCGTTTTCCACGCGCGCGGCAATCCGGTCCACGACCTCTTGCGCCGCTAGGGGAATGCCCGCGACCGCTAGCAATGCGCCACACAAGACGAGTTCGAAAAGCCGCCGCATCAGAACGTCGATCCTAAATTGAAAAAGATTTGAAACCCTGACAGCCGCGTGCCTTGCTGCCCGAGGGAACCCGTAATGCAAGTGGGCGCGTTGCCCGGGCAAGGAATGGGGATCACGAATACCGGCCGATTGATCTGATATCCCAAATCAATGCGAATCGGTCCCACGGGCGTCTTGTATCGCACTCCGAACCCAACGGTATGCGCAAAATAATTGAGCTCGTTGGTGCAGTTCGTGATGCACATCGGTAGATTCGTCGCGCTCGGCGGCAGCGCTGGATTTTGCAGCGCGAATGTCGGGCTGGGGAGGGTCGCGCGGAAATCGATCCGGCTCAGCCGGCTGTATACATTTCCTCCATCATAAAAAATCGCCCCGCCCAGCGAAGTTCCCACAAACGGCAAACGCATCGGGAATCGGAATTCCTGGTTCAGGACCAGCATCGCCTGGCCCCCAACCGGGAACCCCGTGCAAGGATCGCGCGGACCTGCCTGATTGAGCGCAAATCCTCGCAGCGACGTGCCGCCTCCGGCGAAGAATCGTTCCGGCAGCGGGATAATCGTCGGCAATGGCTCCGGCGCCACCGCGTTCGGAAGGCACGCACCCGGCGCAGGAGGTGGAAAACTCAGCGAAACCGTGTCCTTGTACGGCACCAGAATTCCAAAGCGCACCGATCGCGCAAAACTAAATCTCCGTTTGATCGGATGGTACGTCGAATTCTGCACCAGGAAACGCATGAAGCTGGCGCTCGAACCCAAAGCCGTATCCGCATCGCTGAATTCCGCGCTGTTGAAACTCCCCTTGCTGGCATCCGCGGGATTGTCCCGCGTGTCGCGGAACCACGTCACGCCAAATCCGGAAACCAGCGTTGGCTGTTCAAACAGGGGAATTTCCTCCGGCTCTACGTGCGAATTCAGGTTGGACGCCAGCACCTTTCGAAACGTATAGCGGTACAAAATCGTCGTTCGCGGCGTCACCTGTTCCGTCAGCTGCACCGAGCCCTCATAGCGCCTTGCTGTAAAGGTGTTGATGTCCTGCGTCTTCTCGGTATAGGTGGTCACCTGAAAACTGAAGTTCGGATCCCCAAATGTATTCGGAATGGAATAACCAAGCAGCGCGCGGTCTTCAATCGTGCTCCCGCGCAATTTGAACGACAGCGAATCCGCGCGCCCCGTGAGATTCAGCTTACTGACCTCCAGAATCCCGCGCGGAGCCGCCTGTATTTCTCCTGCGGTCGGATTCGTGGTGCTGGCGAGTCGCTGAACTTCAAATCCGCCGCCGTACGAAATCGTGTAGCGCTTTGCTTCCTCCACGAGTACGGCAATATCTTTCTCCGGATCCGTCCCGCTCGGATTCTGCGGCTCAATCGTGACCCGATTGAACACCCCCAGGTTGTACAACCGCCTCTGCGCCTCCACGACATCACCTTCACGCAGAGGTTCGTTAACCTTGATGTGGATCTCCCGCCGAATCACGCCTTGCCTCGTGTGGTCGTAACCGCTCAGCAGAACTCGCCGCACGAGCGTCTGCGGACCTTCCTGAATGCGGTATACCAGCCGGACGGGAGCGGCTTGTTCGACCTCGGACTTGGCCAGTTTTTTCTCTTTTCCGCTTTTTTCCTTGGAGGAAGCGCCGTTCGCGCTGTCGCCCGTGCTGGCCTCTTCCTTCACCTGTTCGGCTGTGGCTGTAAAGCTGGCTTCGGGAAATCCTTCGTTGAAATACAGCGCCAGGATATTGTCCCGGTCGGTCGTGACCCCGAAATCGGAATACGGCTGCCCCGGCGAAGAACCGACGACGCCAAGAAGTTCTCCTTCGGTAAACGCATGAATCCCCTCGATGGAAAGCGCGGCAACGCGCGTCTGTTTTCCTTCTTGCACCTTAAAACGGATGAACAAATCGCCTTCTTTGCCTTTGTAGTTGTCTTCAATCTGGTGCTCGACCGCGGCATCCAGAAAACCGTTCGCCTGATACAGGTTTCGCATCGATTGCGCATCCGATTCCACCATCCGCCGGCTGAATCGCCCGGGAGAAGCAAACGCGCCGCCGAAAATTTGCAACCGGCTCCGCAGTAGCTCCGTGTCGAAATACGTGTTCCCGCTGATCTCAATCCCAATGAGCTTGTGCCGTTCCCCTCTCTCCACCGCATACGTAATGATCTCTTCCGTGCCCTTCCAGCTGCTTAGGCTGGTCTTCACGTCATGCGTGTCCGTCTTGTAGTCCACCTTGGCATCAAAATATCCAGCCCGCTCCAGCTTCTCGAGAAGGTTCCGTTTTCCCTCTTCCAGCAGGTCTACATCCACCGCGCCTTCCTGGTAGATCGGTATGAGTCGTTTGAGTTCGCCCCCGGAAAATTTCGCGCCCGTCACAGACATTTCGACGCGCGGCCCTTCCGTCACATCCAGGTCCAGCGGGACCGTATTCTTCGCCACGTCATATTCGCCGCGGTGCATCGAAGCGCGTGCGCTCAGATGTCCTTTCTTCACCAGAAATTTCCGGATGCGGTCCGTCCCTTTCTGCAGCCACGCCGAGGTGATCTCCCGGCCCTTTTTCATTTTCAGCTTCGAGAGCAACTCGGCGTCTCGAAATTCGGTATCGTTCTTCAGGTGGATGGCCCCCACGCGCGCGCGCGGGCCCGGTTTTACGTGGACAACTATGTCCATTTCGTGCGTTTCCGTGTGCGGCGCCGTTTCCGCCGAAACCTCTGCTCGGTACAACCCCTCCTCGCGGAGTGTTTCCCGCAATCGCTCCAGCCCTTCCGTCACCCCAGCTTGCCGAAACGTTTGTCCCAGACCAAGTTGCATGGCCGCTGCCGCCGTGGAATCTGTCGGGGGAGCCACCAGCCCTTCAATTCGCACCTGGTTGAAAAACAGGTTCTCTCGCGCCACGAAGTCCAGCCGCACTCCGCCCCCGACAGGCGTCACCACCGCCTGCAAATCCGCGTAATCCCCCGTTCGATACAGGGCCCGCAAACTTTCTGCCACTTTCCCGCGATCCAGCGGCTTTCCCGCTTCCACCGCGATTCCCTTTGGCCCTTCGGCAAGAACATGACCGTCTTCCTTGACGACGCGAACGGCTACCACCGTGGGCTCGGAGCTCGCATTTGCTGAGTTCGCTTCCTGCTGCGTGTGGGCGTGCGTCAGCGCAGCTCCTGTCAGGAGCGCGAGTGCGACGATGCCTCGCATCCCATAAAACCAGCTCAATTTCATGCGTCCATTCGCTCAGACGAAGGGTAGCACAGCGGCGTTGCCCGCCCTGTGCACTTTGGGGCTATCATGTTAGTTTAGCAGGCACTTCCGCCGAGCCTGCTGAGGCCGCATCGCTTGTGACTAATTCTCTCCAGGAAAGATATTCGCGCCAGATGCTGTTCGCAGGGATTGGCCCGCAAGGCCAGCAGCGCCTGCTCGCCTCCCGCGCCGCGATCGTCGGCTGCGGCGCGATTGGCGCGGCTGCCGCCAACCTTCTCGTGCGAGCTGGAGTCGGTTACCTCCGCATCATCGATCGCGATTTCGTGGAACCCTCAAACCTTCAGCGCCAGACGCTCTTCGACGAAGCGGATGCTCTCAACGCCCTCCCCAAAGCCGTCGCCGCGGAACGCAAATTGCGCTCCATCAATTCTTCTGTCTCCGTGGAAGGCCTCGTCGCCGATCTCAGCCCCGGTAACGCGCAGGAGCTCCTCGGCGGGGTGGATCTGCTTCTCGATGGCACCGACAATTTCGAATCGCGCTTCCTCATCAACGACTTTGCCGTGAAGTCCGGCCTGCCGTGGATTTATGCCGCTGCCGTCGCCAGCTATGGCCTCACCATGGCAATTCAGCCCGGCGCGACCGCCTGCCTCGCCTGTCTCCTCGAAACCGGAGCCAATTCCGGCGGCCTCGAAGAAACTTGCGACACCATCGGCGTACTCGGCCCCATCGTCAATCTCATCGCCTCCTTGGAAGTTGCCGAAGCCTTGAAATTCCTCTCCGGCCGTCCTGAAGCCCTTCATGCACGCCTGCTCTCCTGCGACGTGTGGAGCGGCCACCTGCAATCTATTCGCGTCGCGCGCAACCCGGACTGCCGCGCCTGCGCCAAGCGCGAATTCACCTATCTCGACGGCGAAGCCCAGCCGCACATCACCATGTGCGGGCGCGATTCCGTCCAGATTCACGAGCGCTCTCGCTCCCTGAATCTCACCGCTCTCGGCGTCCGCTTGGCCCCCATCGTCGAAGACGTGCGCCAAAATGATTTTCTGCTTCGCTTCCGCGTCGCACCCTACGAAATGACCGTCTTCGCCGACGGCCGCGCCATCCTGAAAGGCTCCAAAGACCCCGCCGTCGCGCGTTCTCTTTACGCGCGCTACATCGGCGCTTGATCCTGCTGAGGCAACTCACAAGAACTGGTTTCTGAAACCCCTTCTCTCAATTGCAATCCGGGCTGCCTGAGGCAGAGTTTGGCACAGCGCGCTGGAGGACTGCGAAAGAAGAAGGTTCCCCCCTTCCTTCTAAAAACTAAGAACTAAAGACTTATGACTCTGCGCGAGCTTTGAAGATATCAAATGGCGGAAGCGATTCAACTTTAGGGAGTTTGCAAATCTAGCGAGGTAAGTGCCCCGAGCGCCCAAACGAACTTCGCATATTCGCTCGATCCAAATTCTCCCGCAGGTTCATGAGCGTCAAGAATGTGCTCAATATCCGCGCTTTCAAATCATCCGTCAGGTGCAGCCCGCTGGTCGCTACGCGCGCCAGGCGCTCTCCATGCTCGGTAATAAACTTCATAATTTCTCGCTGCCGTTCCTGCGGCGCGTTCCCCAGCGCCGTCTCCCGCCGCATCTCCGCGCAGCTCGTCTCCAGCGATAGCGTGTAATGCAGGACGCAGAGCCGGTGCTCGGTAAGCGCCGGCGGCACGTCGTTCTTGCATCCCGAAATTTGGCAACCCGTTGCCATGTCCTCGTATCGCTGCACGATAGGTTACAACGCCCGCGTGGAAAATCCAGCATTTGCCGCGCATGTGCTGCGAATCTTACATGAGTCGCTTCTTCCGTGTCTCGCGCCCTTGCGTACAAAATCGCCAAAAACTATTTGACATGAGTATTCATTTGCCTGTATAAAAATACATAGGCATATAGATTCGGCAAACTATGAGCATCGGCAAAACATTTCGCCACGGCCAGATTCTTCGCTTGGTCACCGACCAGCGCATCGCCAACCAGGAAGAGCTGCGCCGCCGCTTGGCAACGCAGAAGCTCCGCGTCACCCAGGCCACACTTTCGCGCGATTTGCAGGAGCTTCGTCTCGTGAAGACCCACGACGGCTACAAAACAGCTGCCGCCATGCCGGAAGAGTCCGCGCCGCTGCCGCACTTGGCGCGCGCGCTTGGCGAATTTCTTCTCGACATTCGCCCCGCGGAAAATATGCTGGTCCTGAAAACTCCTCCCAGCGGCGCACAGCCTCTCGCCGCCGCCGTGGACGGCGCCAAGTTCCCGGAAATCGCCGGCACCATCGCTGGCGATGACACCGTTTTGATCATTACGCCCAACAAAAAAACTCGCCTCTCTCTCCAAAAAAAGATCGAAGACCTGGTGAAATGAGAGACTCTCGCAGCGTCGCCGTCGTAGGTGTGACCGGTTACACCGGCCTTGAGCTCGCGCGCATCCTTCTGCGCCATCCCGAGCTTTCGCCTCCGGTCTTCTACGTCCGCGAAACCAACGGCGCGAAATGCCTCGCGGAACTTTTTCCCCAGTTCCGCGGCTGGGGCGAAGCTCCCCTCCGGCCACTTTCCGTGGACGCCATCACTTCCAGCCGCGCGGGCACTGCGTTTCTCGCCACGCCCCACGAAGTTTCGGCGGAAATCGCCCCGGCCTTGCTCGACGCCGGCCTCCGCGTTGTGGATCTGAGCGGTTCGTTCCGCTTTCGCTCCGCGCAAACCTTCACCTCCTGGTACAAATTGCCCGCCCCGCATGCGGACTGGCTCGGCGAAGCTGCTTACGGCGTCCCGGAAATTTATTCGAATGAAATTGCCAAGGCTCGCTTGGTCGCCAATCCCGGCTGTTACGCAACCAGCGTGATCCTGGCCCTGCGGCCGCTCACGGAAGAAGGATGGATTGCGGCGAACACCAGCGTTGTCTGCGACTGCAAATCCGGCGCCACCGGCGCTGGCAAAGATCCCCGGCGCGATCTCCATTTCGTCGAAGTCGATGAAAATTTCAAGGCTTACAACCTCTTCACGCATCGCCACACGCCGGAAATTCTCGAACACACCGGCCTGAACGAAGACCAGCTTGTCTTCTCGACGCATCTTCTGCCGCTCGCCCGCGGCATTCTTTCCACAATCTACGTCACGCTCGATCAGCCGCAATCCGCGCAAGACATCGAAGCGCTCTACCGAAAATATTACGCCGGCCGCAAAATGGTTCGCATCTGGCCCGCTGGCACGCTGCCCGAACTGCAGCACGTCGCGCACACCAATTTCTGCGACATCGGTTTTGCCCTGGATAAATCCGGACGCCGCCTGATCATCGTTTCCTGCCTGGACAATCTTGGAAAAGGCGCCGCTGGGCAGGCCGTGCAGAATTTCAATCACATGCTGGGGATCGAGGAGCACATATCACTTCAATGAGAAAAGTCATCAAATTCGCAGGGGCATTGCTCGAAGACGACGCCACCGTTCGCTCTCTCGCGCGGCAAGTGGCGGCGCTCGCTCAGGAAGGCCACGAGATTCTGATCGTGCACGGTGGCGGCCGTCTTTTCACCGCCACGCTTCAGCGCATGGCCATCGAAAGCAAATTCGTCGCCGGACTCCGTGTCACCGACCGCGAGACGCGCGACGTCGCCGTCATGGTCTTTGCCGGTCTGCTCAATAAAAAACTCGTCGCCGCCATTTCCGCCGAGGGCCAGCCGGCCATCGGTGTTTCCGCCGCCGATGCTCATTGTTTCAACGCCGAGCCGATGGTGCACAACGAAGTGACAGGCAGCCTCGGTTTCGTCGGCTACCTCACCGGGTTAAATTCGCAATTTATCGAATCGCTCTGGCGCGAAGGTCTGCTTCCCGTCGCGCCTTGCCTCGGAATAGGGCCGGACAACGAACTCTACAACGTGAATGCCGATCACATGGCTGCGGCGTGCGCCGAATACCTTAGTGCCGACCAGTTGATCTATCTCACGGACGTCGCTGGCGTACTCGACGGCGAAAAGGTTCTGTCCGCGGTCACCTGCGAGGAAATCGAACGGCTCGTCCAGTGCCGAGTGGTTTCCGGCGGAATGGTCTTGAAGCTGGAAGCGGCCAAGCGCGCCATCGAAGGCGGCGTTCGCGAAGTGCGCATTGTTGGCGGCACCTCACCTGACGCGCTGTTGCTCGCATCGCATGCCGCGGAAACATCAGAAGCTGGCGTAGTGGCTGTCCCCGGTACTCGCGTCCTGCGCGAACCGCTCTCCGCCGCGCATGCGGCCCTTTCGGCGGCATGATGCGCCCTTCGTCCAAAAAGAAATCCGTAGTGCGCCCGGCCGGCAAGCCGAAACTTTCGGCTGTCCGCACGCCAAAGCCGGACCAGCGCCTGCTCGATGCCGAGCAATATCTTCTGCCCACCTACAAAAGACAGCCGGTGCTTATGACTCACGGCCGCGGCGCGTACGTCTACGATTCAACCGGCAAGAAGTATCTCGATTTTCTTGGCGGCATCGCCGTGAATGCCCTGGGCCACGCGCATCCGCGAATCGTGAAGGTGATTCGCCGCGAAGCCGCGCGCGCCATTCATCTTTCCAACCTCTATCACAATGCCTTTCAGGGACCGCTCGCGCGGAAGCTCGCCTCCTGGTCCGGCCTCGATCGCGTCTTCTTCGCCAACAGTGGCACCGAGGCGATTGACGGTGCGATGAAACTCTCCCGGCTTCTCGGTCGCAAACCCGACGAGTCTGCGGGAACCGTCGCGAAAAAACACCGCTTCCTGGCCATGGAGAATTCCTTTCATGGCCGCACCCTCGGCGCAATCAGTGTTACGGCCACTGAAAAATACCGTTTGCCCTTCGCTCCCGTCGTTCCCGGCGTGGAATTTGTCCGTTTCAACGACGTCGCCGACCTCGAATCAAAGTTTGACGATTCCGTCTGCGCCATCCTTATAGAAACTGTCCAGGGCGAAGGCGGAATCTATCCTGTCCACGAAGCGTTCTGGAATCGCGCCCGCGCTCTTGCGACCCAGCACGGAGCTCTCCTGATCGCCGATGAAATTCAATGCGGGCTCGGCCGCACCGGCCGCTATTTCAGCTATCAAAGATTTTCCTCAAGGCCAGACATCGCGGTCATCGCCAAGCCGCTCGCCGCCGGACTTCCTCTCGGCGCCATCCTCACAACCGAAGCCGTCGCTTCCCGCGTTTCTCCCGGCCTGCACGGCACCACCTTTGGTGGCGGCCCGCTGGCGTGCGCCGTTGCCCTCGAATTCCTCAACATCATCGAGGATGAAAAGCTCCTCGAAAATGTCCGCCAGCGCGGCGCCGAACTGCGCGATGGCCTCGCGAAACTTGCCGCCAAATTCGATTTCATCCGCGAAGTTCGCGCCGAAGGCCTGATGCTCGGCGTCGAGCTTTCTATCGATGGCAATCCCTTCGTCGCCGAAGCCATGCAGCGCGGCCTGCTCATCAATTGCACTCACGATTTTACGTTGCGCCTGCTTCCGCCCTTTATCATCACCAGTTCGCAGGTCCGCGAATTCCTTCGTCTCTTCGAACTCGTTCTTGCAACAACTCCACGCAATGCTTCTGCCCCGGATTCCAACAAGTCTCCAAATCACGAACGCGCCGCGCACGCCGCGGCAAGGTGAAATAATGACTACAACTTCTCTCGTTGCGCCTATTTCTTTGTCAACCGATCTCCTCACCGGAGCGGAATGGAGTCCCGCGCACACGCGCGACTTGCTCCATCTCTCCGCGGATATCAAGGCCCGCCCCATCCGTTACGCCTCCACGCTGCACGGCAAATTTATCGCGCTGATTTTTGAGAAGCCGTCGCTTCGCACGCGCGTCACCTTCGATGTCGGCATTCAAAGCATGGGCGGCTCCGTGGTTTTCCTCGATCACACCCAGGCGTCCGCGTCGCTCGGCGCGCGCGAGTCCATCGCCGATGTCGCGCGCAATCTCGAACGCTGGGTGCACGGCATCGTCGCGCGCGTCTATCACCAGCGTGTCCTTGAAGAAATGGCCGCGAACGCGAATATTCCGGTGATCAACGCGCTCTCCGACAAATTCCATCCGTGCCAGGCGCTCGCCGATTTTTTCACGCTCGAAGAACGATTCGGCGCTCTGCGCAGTTTCAAACTCGCTTACGTCGGTGACGGCAACAACGTTTGCCACTCGCTGATTTATCTCGCCGCGCGCCTCGGCGTTCACTTGCGCGTCGCCACGCCGCCGGACTACGCGCCCCTGCCCGAAGTGGTTGCCGACGGCAAGCGGGTGGCTCGCGAGACGCGCGCAAAAATTGAACTCATGACCGATCCGCGCGAAGCCGTCAGCGGCGCGCTCGCCGTTTACACCGACTCCTGGACCAGCATGGGTTTCGAAGAGGAAGGCGAAATTCGAAACGCCGTCTTCCAGCCCTATCAAGTAAATGCGGAGCTGATGTCGCTCGCCGCGCCCGACGCCGTGTTCATGCACTGTCTCCCGGCCCACCGCGGCCTGGAAGTTACGCCCGAAGTCCTCGACGGCGCGCAATCGGTGGTCCTCGATCAATCCGAAAACCGCATGTACGTGCAGAAAGCGATCCTGCATACTTTGTTCTAGTGTGGTGACACTCTTAAACGCATCGCGTCGATTTTCCTTTGTAGGGGCGTCCGCCGTTGGCAACACCAAAACGCAAGAGAGGAATTGTGAACAAGCCATTGAACAAACCCAAAAAAGTCGTACTCGCCTATTCCGGCGGCCTGGATACTTCCATCATCATTCCCTGGCTCAAGGAAAATTATGGCTGCGAAGTCATCGCCGTGATCGGCGATGTCGGCCAGCAGGAAGATCTCGAAGCCGCGCGCAAAAAAGCGCTCGCCACCGGCGCCACTTCCGCGCACGTCGAAGATCTGCGCGAGGAATTCGTGCGCGATTACATCTGGCCGACGCTGCGCGCCGGCGCCGTTTACGAGCACACCTACTTGCTCGGCACTTCGATGGCGCGTCCGGTGATCGCCAAGCGCCAGGCGGAAATCGCCTTAAAGCTCGGCGCCGACGGCCTCTCGCACGGCTGCACCGGCAAAGGCAACGACCAGGTCCGATTCGAACTGGCCTACAAGGCGATCGCTCCCAACGTGCAAATCATTGCTCCGTGGCGCGAGTGGGACATCGATTCGCGCGAAGACGCCATCGCTTACGCGCAAAAACACAATGTCCCCGTCGAGCAGAGCAAGAAAAATATTTACAGCCGCGACCGTAACATCTGGCACCTCAGCCACGAAGGCGGCGAACTCGAAGATCCCGCGAACGCCCCGAACGAAGCCATGTGGCAGTGGGTCGTCTCTCCGGAAAAAGCTCCGGACAAAGCCGAGGAAGTCGAAATCGGATTCGAAGCGGGCACGCCCGTTTCCGTGAACGGCACAAAACTTGGACCGGTCGATCTTCTCAACATGCTAAACGAAATCGCCGCGAAGCACGGCATCGGCCGCACCGACCTCGTGGAAAACCGCCTCGTGGGAATGAAATCACGCGGCGCGTACGAAACTCCCGGCGGCACGCTGCTCGTGAAAGCGCATCAGGAATTGGAACGCCTCACGATTGATCGCGAGACCGCACATTTCCAGCAAGCGCTCTCGCTGCGCTACGCCGAACTCGTTTACTACGGTCTGTGGTTTGCCCCGCTGCGCGAAGCGCTAGACGGTTTCTTCAACGTCGCCCAGCAGCGCGTCACCGGCGCCGTCGGCCTGAAACTGTGGAAAGGGACGCTCAACGTGACCAAGCGCGTTTCTCCTTTCTCGCTGTACCGTGCGGACTTGGCCAGCTTCACCATGGGCCGCTACAACCCCAAAGACGCCGAGGGCTTCATCAATTTGTTCGCCCTGCCCGTAACCGTGCGTCCGAAGGCCAAAGCCGAGGGCGGCAACTAGCTCGGCAGCTAGTTTTGGCGCCTAAGATTTAAGTCTTTATATTCTTTTACTGACAACTGAAAACTGACGACTGAAAACTCTTCATGACTGAACGCAAAGACGACCGGTTGTGGGGCGGACGCTTCGAGCGCGCGCCGAACGAACACTTCGACGCGTTCCAGCGTTCGTTTGCGTTCGACCGCCGGCTGTTGCCTTACGAAATTGCCGTGGATCGCGCGTGGGCAAAAGCGCTCGAGCCAATCGGCATCTTCACTGCAACGGAGGTAAAGCAGGCGCTGGCGGCGCTCGACAAAATTGCCGAGCGCGCCAAGACCGATCCCGCGTGGCTCGAACAATTCGGCGCCGACGCGGAGGACGTGCACCACTTCGTCGAAAAAGCGCTCGTCGAAGAACTCGGCCCGCTCGGCTGGAAATTGCATACCGGCCGAAGCCGCAACGAACTCGTTGCTACCGATTTCCGTCTTTTCGTCATTGATGCTGCGGCGGAAATTCAGCGCAGGCTTGAAGCTTTACTGAATGCGTTCCTGCTGCAAGCGAAAGCCAATCGCAACGTGCCGATGGCCGGCATGACTCATATGCAGCACGCGCAGCCAATCCTGCTTTCGCATTTTCTGCTCGCGCATGCGGAAGCCTTCGCGCGCGACATCACGCGGCTACACCATGCGGCGGAAAGCGCGGACGCTTGTCCCATGGGTTCCGGCGCGCTCGCGGGAAATTCGTTCGCGATCGACCGCAACGCGATTTCGCGCGAGCTCGGATTTTCCCGCATCACCGGAAATAGCCTGGACGCCGTCAGCGACCGCGATTTTGCCCTCGACTATCTTTACGCGCTCACTGGCATCGCCACGCATCTTTCGCGGCTGGCCGAAGACTTCGTGCTTTTCGCGTCCCAGGAATTTTCCTACGTGATTCTTCCGGATGAATATTCCACCGGCAGCAGCCTCATGCCGCAAAAGAAAAATCCCGACGCGTGGGAACTGATTCGCGGAAAAACCGGGCGCATCAACGGCGCGCTGCTGGGCTTGCTTACGACGCTGAAGGGTCTGCCGACGAGCTATCAGCGCGATTTGCAAGAGGACAAAGAGGCGCTTTTCGCCGCGCACGATCAAGTGGCGGACATGGTCGCCGTCGCTGCCGGAGCCATCGCTTCCACCAAGTTCAATGCCAGCCGCCTGGCTGCGGCAGCCTCCAATCCTGCGCTGCTCGCGACAGAGGCTGCAGACTACCTGGTGCACAAAGGAGTTCCGTTCCGCCAAGCGCACGACATTGTGGGCAAAGTGTTGCGCGAGGCCGAAAAACAAAACATAGCGTGGACTACGCTGCCTCTCAAAACGCTTCAGAAAATATCGCCCGCGTTTGAAGCGGATTTTGCCGGCAGCCTGAGTCTCGACGCCGCACTGGCTTCTAAAAAAGTTCGCGGCGGGACCGCGCCCGAGAGCGTCCGCGCGGCGATCACCGATTTGGAAGAACGCCTCAACAAAAAAGCCAAGAAAAAAGGAGCAAAGTCATGAGTTCGCAGACCGCAAATCATTTGAACACTCTCGCACCTGCCGCGGGGGACCGGAGGTTGCTTCGTTGAGCCCAACGCCGGCACAACGAATGCAGCCTCTTTCAATGGCAACAACCAAGCGATGAATATCAGCCCCGCCCTCCCGGAAGCGTCTTTGCCGCGCGGCTTCCGCTTCGCGGCAACCGCCTGCGGCTTGAAAAAAACCGGGGCGCTCGACCTCGGGCTTTTTTCGAGCGATGTTCCCGCCTCCGCCGCCGCGGTCTTTACGCAAAATCTCGTGGTGGCCGCTCCGGTCACGCTCTCGAAAAAACATCTGCAACTCTCGAAGGGGCGCATGCGCGCCGTGGTCGTGAATTCAGGCAACGCCAATTGCGCGACAGGAGCCCAAGGCGACGCGGCTTCGCTGCGCACGGTGGAAGAGACAGCACGGCGCCTGGGCCTGCCAGTACACGAAGTCTTTGTTTGCTCGACGGGCGTCATCGGCGTGCAGTTGCCGGTAGAAAAAATCCTGCGCGCACTGCCGTCGCTCGCGCGCAACCGCCGCCCGTCCATGCGTTCGTTCGCGGAATTGTCGCTCGCGATTTGCACCACGGACACCCGGCCGAAAACGGCGGCGGCTTCCTTCAAAATGGCCGGCAAGCGCGTTCATTTCGTGGGCTGCGCCAAAGGCGCGGGAATGATCCATCCGAACATGGCCACCACGCTGGCCTTCGTGGTGACCGATGCCGCGATTTCGCCGTCGCTCCTGAAGAAAACTCTGCAGGATGTGACCTCGCGCACCTTTAACTCGATCAGCGTGGACGGCGACACTTCGACCAACGACACCTTGCTGGTGCTGGCCAACGGCGAAGCCGGTGCGCCATCCATCAAACCCGGCACCAGAGCGCATCGCGCTTTCGCTGCCGCGCTCGAACACGTTTGCCATTCGCTCGCGCTCCAGATTGTTGCCGATGGCGAAGGCGCGCAACGCGTCATCGAAATCGAAGTGCGCCATGCCAAGACCGCAGCGGCCGCGAAGCGCATCGCGGAAACCATCGCGACCTCTCCACTGGTGAAAACTGCGTTTGCCGGCGGCGATCCCAACTGGGGCCGCGTCTTTTCTGCCGCTGGCCGCTCCGGGGTGAAGTTCGATCCCGCCCTCGTGGACATCAAGATGGCGGGCATCCCCGTTTTGCGTCGCGGCCAGCCCGTCGATTTCAACGAGCGCGCCGCCAGCAACAAACTCCTCGCCGACCACGTCCCGCTGATCGTGGATTTGCACGCGGGCACCGGCACGGCCCGTTACTGGACCTGCGACTTCACCGCGGAATACGTCCGCATCAACGCCTCCTACCGCACCTGACCCACGCGACCACTAACGCCCGCCGAAGTGTGTAGTATCATAACTTCAGCAGGCGATTATCATTAGCTAACGCAGGCCCCTTGCGACAACCGCCCGACAAACAGCGTATTCTCGATTCCCTCGCCGCCATCGCCCGTGGCGCCGATCGCCCGCCCTCGCGCTCCGAATTCCTCTCTCTCTCCGGAATCTCCGAGCACTCCGTCTTGCAGTTCTTCCCCAGCTGGAACGCCGCCCTCCGCGCCGCCGGACTTCAGCCTTACACTCTAAACCTGCGCCTTGAGGACCGCGAACTACTCGAAGACTGGGGCCACGCCGTTCGCAGAAGCCATAAAATCCCCACCCGTCGTGCGTACCGTCATTTGGGAAAATTCGATCATCGCACTTTCGAGCGCCGCCTCGGCCCTTTCGGCATGGTCGCCAAAGAACTCGGCTACACCGTCGAAGCCGTGCAATCCGGCTTCCCGGACTGTGAAGCCAAGCGCCAAATCGCCCCGCATCGCTGGCAGCGCGTCCATCTCGAATTCGAATTTGAGAGCCGCAATTTCCGCGACCACGGCCACTCCCTCACCGGCTGCGACGTCATCGTCTGCTGGCGCCACAACTGGCCCGACTCCCCACCCCACCTCGAAATCCTCAAACTCTCCTCCCTAATCAAATCCCTCCCCACCTCCCAAGCCTGACGCTCCTTTCGCGTTGCCGGTCCCGTTGCCTCGCGGTAAGATTCCATTGTGAATTTTGAATGGGATCCGGCTAAGGCCAGCCGGAATCGCCGGATACACCGGATTTCTTTCGAGGAAGCGGCGACGGTATTCGGCGATTCCCTGTCAATCACCTGGCCCGACCCCGGCCATTCGGAATCGGAAGTACGATTTATTACGGTTGGACACTCGAGCGCGGGACGATTACTCCTGGTAGCTCACGCGGATCGCCGTGAGATCATCAGAATCATAAGCGCACGCAGGGCCACGCGACGGGAACGAGAACAGTATGAAGAAGAATGAGAAAGCGGCGAAGAACGGCGAGTTGCGCCCGGAGTACGATTTGGCGGAATTGAAGAATGGTGTGCGGGGCAAGTACGCCGCGCGCTATCGAGCGGGCACAAATCTCGTGCTGTTGTCGCCGGATGTGGCCAGGCATTTTCCAACGGGGCGGGCGGTGAATGCAGCGCTCCGGAAGTTGATTCATCGCGCCAAGATCGTCCGCCGTGGCCGCTGAGGCTCACGTATGATCTCCTTTACATTGACATCCCGAGCGTAACGACCGAAGGTTCCGATCTTATCGGAAGGGATCTGCTTTTACGTCTTCTGTCTCCATCGGTCTGCTTTGAAGTGTCCTCTATGTGGAGTATACTGTGGAGTAGGTTCCACATATGCTAGTCATTCAAATCGTCCTGGACAAAAAGCTATTGTACGCCGCCGACCAAGCCGCGAAGCGCACTCGGCGAAACCGGTCCGCTCTGGTGCGCGAGGCCCTGTGGGAATACCTCCGCCGTTTGGAACTGCGCGCCAAGGAAGTGCGCGACCGCCAGGGCTACTCGCGACAGTCTCCAGCCGGCGCGGAAGCGCGGGGTTGGGAATCGGAGGCCACGTGGCCGGAAGAATAGCCCGAGGCGAAGTTCGGCTCTACCAGTTTGCCGCGCCCGGCAGGAAACGACCGGCCCTCGTGCTCACCCGCAACAGCGCCCTCGCCTATTTATCCACGGTCACGGTGGCGCCTGTCAGTTCTACTATTCGGGGCGTGCCATCGGAAGTCGTTCTGAATGAGGAAGACGGGATGAAGTCCCCTTGCGCAGTAAACCTGCACAACGCCGTGACGGTATCTCAACAGCGGTTAGGGAGACGCGTGACCCAGCTTAGTTCGGCACGAATGAATGAGGTGTGCGCGGCTCTGCGCTTCTCTCTGGGTTGCGATTCGAACTAAGTTACGGGGAATGTTCCGTCTGTCCCGAATTTCTACACACTCTAATCTACTTGAGGCTACACATCGAGATGTGTATAATTGTTTCGAAAGCCGACCATGCCTACTAACCTGGCCATCGACGACCGCTTGATCGAACAAGCTCAGAAGCTGGGCCGACACCGGACCAAAAAAGATGCCGTCACGGCTGCTCTTGACGAATACATCCAACGCCGCAAGCAGCAGGACATTCTGCCGCTCTTCGGAAGCATCGAGTACGAGGCGAATTACGACCATAAGAAGGAACGCAGCAGAAAGCGCGCGTGAACGTTCTCGTCGATACTTCGATCTGGTCCCTGGCGCTCCGCCGCAAATTGCACGACCTCAATTCCGCTGAGCGCGCCCCCGTCGCCGAACTAACAAGCCTGATTCAAGAGGGCCGTGCGAGAATCATCGGTTTGATCCGCCAGGAGCTGTTATCCGGCATTAAGACGTCCAGCCAGTACGAAAAACTCCGCACCGTCCTCCGCTCCTTCCCCGATGAGCCTATTGGCACGGGCGACTACGAAGCCGCCGCCAAAGCCGGCAACGACTGCCGCGCTCGCGGAGTCGCCGTATCCGTCGCCGACATCCTGATTTGCGCCATCGCCATTGCTCGCGACTGGTCCATCTTCGCCACCGACCCCGACTTCAAGGCCTACGCCAGAATCCTCCCTCTCAAATTGCACACACCCCGAAAGTAAATAGCCGGAGAATGCAAACTAGAAAATGGAAATTGGAAAACGGAGAAGAGAAAGACCCCACCCTTGCAAAAAACAAACCCGCAAGGATTGATTGGATAAGAGCGAAGGCTCCGTTCGCGTAACCGGTATGCTTCTGGTTGGAGGACCGAAGCTATCGGTAGGAAGGAGCCTTCGATGAGGATTATTGGATGTGATTACCACCCCAGTTGGCAACAAGTTTGTTGGGTGGAGACGACCACCGGGGAGACGCGAGAAGTAAAACTGGAGCATGCGTCGGGAGAAGCCACGCGATTTTACCGGCAGCTTCCGGGACACGCGTTGATCGGGATGGAGTCCACGGGGAATTGTCAGTGGTTCGCGGAGATGGCGACGACGGCAGGACACGATGTGTGGATCGGGGATGCGGCAAAGATTCGCGCAGGGGAAACACGGCAGCAGAAACACGACCGGCGTGACGCGGCGCTGATTCTGAAGCTGTCAGATTTGCCGTCCACCCTGAGCCGGGCTCGTATCCGGCTTCGCCGTACCAACCATCATGCCAAGCTGCCTCTATCAGGAAGCACATCCAACATCGCTCGTTGGCCGCCTCGCCAACTCCAAGTACGAACTCCGGATCATCGTCCAGAGGCTCCCTATGCAAGATCAAAACTTCTATCCAGTTCGCCCTGTTTACTTGAAACAACAGTTGAGGAAGCGCGGGAGGCATCCAATCGCTTACCAGCGCCACATCGAAATACATGTTCTCAACGTGCTCGATTGCGTCCAGCGCACTTGTGAGCGGCAGAGCGTTGATGCCGTAGTCCTGGAGAAGGCCCGCTATGAACTCCGCCATAATCTTATCGGGATGGACCACCAGCACTTTTGCAAAGGGGTGCTTCATGGCCTAGCGCATCATAGCGCCAGCCGTTCCGTATTTTCCAGACTTTCTGCGTGAACGCGAAGCGTTCAGCTCAAGCCGTTCCGGCAGAATATTGCGGGGCGGGCGGCGGGTGGCCGCGTCTTAATTCCGAAAACCGCCTTTGGGTGGCGCATCCTTTGGCATTTAGTATTTAAAGGGTGCGGTCTCTATCTTTTGGGCCAGCGTAGGTGCACTTCGCCCGTGCGGGTGATAGCGGCCACGAAGGGAGGCTTTACCTTGCGGCAGAGTCGCTGCATTTTGGGGATTGCAAGTTCAAGGGCGCTAGCCATGTCCTGCCCGGACATGTTGCCGGACGCAAAGACGAATTCGCGCACGGCATGTTCCTTCAGTGCTTGCTTTTCGAGGAAGTTATAACGTATTCGCTTGTCGGCTGTGAGTAGAACCCAACCGTTGGCGCCAACTTTGGGCAACCATGTTTCATCGGGCGTCCCTGACTGAAAATGCGCTCGAAGCGCACGGACACTTTGGTCAAGGTGTCCTGAATTGCGCGGGAGTTGCAGAGATTCTCGTCCAGGTACAGGACAAAATCTTCAGGCGGCGATGGGGAGGGCGCTTTCCCAGCGGATGGCTTCTTCGATCTGCTGTGGCGTGCAGCCATACTCCTCGGCAAGCGCGGTGACGGACTCCGGGGCGTTGAAACGCGACGCGATTATAGCAGTAGAGATAGCTGTTCCAGCGATAATGGGTTTGCCAAAACCGACCATGGGATTGATCTCGATGGTCTTCGGCTCTGAAGGACGGGGCTCCCTGACAAAGGGGAAGAACCGGAAGAGGCCCTTGGGATCGATTTCCACCCTTTCAAGATGCATCCTGAAAGAGTCCAGGCTCAACTGATCATGCGGTTGTGAGACGTTGATCGTCCTTCCCATTCGTTCGATAAAGAGGTCCTTGCGGTCGGTCTTGAAAACTTCGCTGATGAGCGGATGGGGTTGAGGAAAATCCTTGCTGATCTTCCGCAGTGCGCTACGGACTTTCGGAAGTCTCAGATTGTAAATCTTGCGCATTCCTGCAAGAGCATGGCACTCGAGGAGGTTCAGGAAGGAAAGGCGAATGGGACCACACTCAACGGGCTCGATAATAGGCGGAAGTTTGCCAAACCCGGTGAGCCAATAGCGCAGGGTCGTGTAAGGAACCTTAAGATAGACGGCGACCTCGGGAACGCCGCAGGCAGGGTCTTCGTAAAGTCTGTTGTACTTTGCGGTCATTGCGACGACACCGTGAGGAGACCGTCCCGATTCACGGTCACCATCTATACTATCACTTCGGTGCTAGCCAGAGTGGCGTTTCTCATTGGTGTCCTCCAGTCGGTTCATTTTCTCTAATCCCAACGCCAAGGGAGATTTCTGAAGGGCAACGGGTCACCGAAGCTCGGACTCCATATTTTCCAGTCTCATAGAACAAAAGCAGGCTTATTACTCCCACTTCCAGTCAGCGAATTGTTCGCGGAGGGCTAGTTTTTTGAATTTGCCAACAGAGGTTCGTGGGATGGCATCTACGAAGACGAAGGCGTCTGGCAGCTGCCACTTGGCAAAGGATTTGGCGAGAAAGGCGCGCAGTTCTTCGGGAGTGGAGGTAGCGCCGTCCTTGAGGACCACGGCGGCGAGCGGACGCTCCTGCCATTTGGGGTGCGGGATGCCGACGACGCAGGCTTCTTTGACGGCGGGGTGACCCATCAAGGCGTTTTCCAGGTCCACGGAGCTGATCCATTCGCCTCCGGACTTCACCAAATCCTTGGCGCGGTCAACAATCTTAATGATGCCTTCGTCGTCCAGCGTGGCAACGTCACCGGTCTTGAACCAGCCATCCGCGGTCCAGCGATTCGCCTGATCGGGAGCATTGTAGTAGCTGGCGGCCACCCACGGGCCGCGCACTTCCAGCTCGCCAGGTGTGTCGCCATCGCGCGGGGCTTCGACGGAAGTGCCGCCGGGGCCATCCGGACGCATCACGCGGAGCTCCACAAAAGGGCTGGGCCAGCCCTGTTTGGCGCGGACTTCGTATTGCTGGTCGGGGGTCCAGCCACGCATGTGCGCTTTGAGCTTGCCGACGGTGGCCAGCGGCGTGGTTTCCGTCATGCCCCACAGATGCAGGATGCAGAGCCCATGCTTATCGAGCGCGCGCATCAGCCGCTCCGGCGGCGCGGTGCCGCCGCAAACGATGCGGACCGGCGAAGCGCGTTTCCAGCGCTCCGGATTTTTCTCCAAAGCAGCGAGTACACCCAGCCAGACCGTGGGCACCCCGCACGCAACGGTCACCATCTCCTGGCTCATGAGATCGAGAACGCTCTCCGCGTCCACATTGGGTCCGGGCAAAATTAAGCGTGCGCCGGTCATGACGCACGTGTACGGCAGGCCCCAGGCATTGGCGTGAAACATCGGGGCCACCGGTAGCACCGTGTCGTGATGACTGACCGCGAAGGAGTCCACGCCGGCTTCCGCCAGCGAATGGAGCACCAGGGCGCGATGCGAGTAGATGACCCCTTTCGAATTGCCGGTTGTGCCGGACGTGAAGCACATGGCCGCCCCGTCGTTTTCATCAATGGGCGGGTAGCGAAACTCGCCGCTGGCTCCGGCGAGTAATTCTTCATAGTTCAGAAAACCTTCGGGAACGTTGCCGCAACCATAAGGAACCACGATGACGCGTTCGAACGGCACGTCGTTGCGGAATTTTTCGTAAACGGGCAGAAGCACGTCGTCAATCAAAAGAAAGCGGTCGCCCGCATGATTCGCGATGGCGGCAATTTCATGCGGATGGAGGCGCAAATTCAAAGTGTGCAAAATGCCGCCGGCGCAGGGCACGCCGAAGAAAGCCTCCAAGTGGCCGGAGTGATTCCACATCATGGAAGCGACGCGGTCGCCGGATTTCAGTCCAAGTTTAGTAAGTGCTTCCGAGAGTTGGCGCGCACGGCGATAAAATTCGCCGTAACAAGTGCGTACGATGGATTTGTCCGGCTTGCGGGAAACGATTTCGACACGCGAAAAAAGTTTTCCGGCGCGCTCCAAAATAGTTGGCAGCGTCAGCGGAAAATCCATCATCGTGCCGCGCATAGTTCCTCTCGGCTGGGAAAGTAGTTTGCGCGCATCGTATCATTTTTCAGCGGCGAAGGTGAAAAGCGCGGGAGTTCGAACGCTGAGATTCCGTGGCTTTGCATGCAGAATTTCCCGTTGCAAAAGAGGTCAATTTCCGGGAGGATGCCACAGACCGCTGAAGTGCCGGTCTCGCTCCCGCGGCGGCCCCGTGTGTCCGCCACCCCGTGATCGAAAGCTGTCCCTTCGGCGCGCTCCGCGACTCGCACTTGGGTTCCGGGCAGAAGGAGTGAGAGGTGAAGAAGCTCTACATCGGGAATCTTCCGTTTTCCGCGACGGAAGAACAGTTGAACGAGTGGTTCTCGCAAATCGGTGTAACCCCTTCGGGCGTCAATCTCATCCGCGATCGTTTCACGGGCCAGTCGCGCGGCTTTGCGTTCGTCGAAGTGAATGCTGACGAAGACGCGGAGCGCGCGATCAACTCCTTGAACGGGCAGAATTTCGGCGGGCGGAACCTGGTGGTGAATGAAGCGCGTCCACAAGCAGAACGTGGAGGCGGTGGTGGTGGTGGGCGAGGTGGGTACGGCGGTGGGCGTGGTGGCCATGGTGGCGGCGGTGGTGGAAGAGGCGGCCACGGTGGTGGTGGCGGGCGCGGCGGCGATCGCGGCGACCGTGGCAATCGCTGGTAGACAGAAGAACAGAAACCAAGTACGCGGCGCCCTGGACGGGTGTAGGGCGCTTTGCTTCCCCGGAAGACTTCTGCAGGGTATTTCTGCGCGAATCCACGCTCGATGCGGGTCTTACCTTCGGCACCCAGGCACGTCTAATCCCCTTGGATAGCTATGGTGGAAAAGTTGTGGCGCTTGGCGAAAGAGGAATTCGCGCTGGCGAACGAGTGGGAATGTGTGTAGTATCCGCGCAATTCGAATGCTGCGTTGCGGCCGATTGTTGAAAAAGTAGCTCCGCGACCAATTATTTTGAGGACGCTCCCCGCCCCCTCACGCACGAGTTGTCTTGCGAAACATTTTGCCCCGTAACGTGTTTGAAACAACAAGCAAGGAAAATGACTTGCAGGGCCAGTTGTGGAGTATATGAATAGCGCGGGAGAGCCGTGAAGTTGCCCCGCGGGCGGGAAGCACGGGACGAGCTGAAAGAACCTTTTTGGCCGGCTGTGCATCCAAATGGCAGAGCGAAACGTAGTAGAGAATAGAATGACGACCTGGCACAAACGCGATTGGCAACAGTTTTACGAACTGGCGCGACGCCCCTGGCAGCGTCACCGGCCGCCGCGGCCGGTGTACCCGACAGGTTTGAATCGCGTGCTGCCCGCGCAGGGATTCAGTTTGTCTGAGCTGGATGATGCCGGCGTGGATCTTGATCTCGCCGAACGGCTGGGTCTGCCGGTGGATGCCGGGCGCATCGGGGCGTATGGGCCGAACGTTACTGTACTGCGGGATTTTATCCGATCGTCCCGCCAGCCGCTGTAATTCGAATTACCTCTTCTCTCTTCACTGAATTTCCAAGCTGAACTGTGTGCGGTGAAGATTATCTACGCTGTGTACTCCTGCGCGCAGTAGAATGCTCTCCGCTCGTTCAGCAGACCATGCGAGGCAAATGTGAAACGATTCCTTCTTGCGGCGGCCTTGGCCGTTTTCTTCGCGGGAAATTCCGGGCCGGAGTATTCCATCCAGGCCATACGATATGCCATTTCGCCGGGCTTTCCCGTCGCGGGATTGGTTGTGGGGGCACCGAAAGGCGAGAAGGTGGATATCGCCATGGTGATCTGGCTGATTCGCGGCGGAGGGCGGACGATTTTGTTTGATAGCGGATTTCACCGGGAGAAATGGCTGAAGTATTTTCCGATGACGGAGTATCTGCGGCCGGATGAGGCGGTGAAATTGGCAGGCGTGAAACCGGAAGAGGTGACGGACATCGTCATCAGCCATGCGCACTGGGATCACATGGGCGGAATCGATCTATTTCCGAAAGCGAATGTTTGGATTCAGAAGGACGAGTATCGGTATTACACCGGGGATGCGTGGCAGCCGGGAGGGAATCACGGGGGGATTGATCCGGAAGATGTGAAGGCGTTGCTGCAGGTGAATACGGAGGGGCGGGTACGGCTGGTGGATGGGGACAACGTGGAGATTTTTCCGGGGATTCGCGCGTACATCGGTGCGCGGCACACGTATGCTTCGGAGTATCTGCGTGTCGAGGGGAATCCGACGTTTGTGCTGGCGTCGGACAATTGCTATCTGTACCGCAACCTGGCGGAACACGCGGCGAGCGCGACGTTCAGCGAGGCTGATCATGCGGCCAACATTGCGGCGCAGGCGCGGATGATCGAGCTGGCGGGCTCGGCGGATCGCGTAGTGCCCGGGCATGACACTCTGCAGTTTCAGAAATTTCCCACGCAAGGCCGCGTGGCAACAATCAAGTAAGCCAACTCTACTAGTGAGCGCTCGTCACATGAAGGGCTGCGTTCATCACTGCCTGGTCGAGACGATCCAGTTCATCCTGCAACTGACCCAGTTTTGCCTGCTCGGCTCTTGACTGCTGTTCGAGGTCCATTTCTTTCATTTGCGCCTCTTGTTCCTCAGACACGAACGCTTCCATCTGCGCCTTGAGCTGCGCAATCCCGTCCTCGAATTGCTTGCGTTGCGCGTCATTCTCACTTCGATCCTTCATGCTTTCATACTGCTTGATCTGAAATTCTTGATATTTCCTGCTATTCCGTAACTGCTCGATTGAAGATTTCGCTTCCTCCAGCCGCTGGGAGGCATGGGCAACAGCTTGCTCTTGAACGTGTAAACCATAGATGAGAATCTGCGCCTTTCGTGCGGCGATCGCGGATGTTTGGAGGTCCTGGCGCAGTTGACGAACTTCAGCCAGCAATGCCAGCAGCGTCGGCGACTCTGTCGGCGCGGCCTGACCAAGCGCGGGCGAAGAGATGAGCAAAAGGCTAAGAACAACTGACGAGGGGCGAAACATCGGGTACCTCCTCTGAACTCGTATCATTGGACTCCCAATGCTTTACCGAAGTTCCCGGTTGCCGGGGAGTGGGATACTGTATTCGCGCTGGGCGGGCTTTGTTTGCCGGTGTTGAATGAGACGGGAGAACGACGTAAAATGAGGGTTTCTCGCAGACTCCATGGGCTCACCGTTTAACATCATTTCGAATGCACCAGCGATACCGATACCGGCACCGGGGGCGCACCCGCGGCCGGATTGGTTGCGGGTGAAGTTTTTCGGGGGAGAGCGGTATCAGGATCTGAAGCGCATCATGCGCACGCTGGATTTGCACACGGTGTGCGAGAGCGCGCGCTGCCCGAACATGGGGGAGTGCTGGGACCATGGCACGGCGACGTTTATGATTTTGGGGGACATTTGTACGCGGGCGTGCGGGTTCTGCGCGGTGCCTTCGGGGAAGCCGGTCGGGCCGCCGGATGAGGACGAGCCGCTGCGCGTGGCGGAGGCCGTGGCCAAAATGGGCTTGCGTTACGCGGTGGTGACTTCGGTGAACCGCGATGACCAGCCCGACGGCGGGGCGCACATTTTTGCACGGACGATTGAGGAGATTCGCAAGCGCGTTCCGGGCTGCAAGGTGGAAGTGCTGATCCCGGATTTTCGCGGGGATTGGGACGCGTTGGATGTGGTACTGGCGGTGCGGCCGGATATCCTCAACCACAACACGGAGACTGTTCCACGGCTTTACCGGCAGGTGCGCAAAGGGGCGGTTTACGAGAGATCGCTGGAATTGTTGCGGCGTTCGAAAGTGGCGCATCCGGAAGTCCCGACGAAGACCGGCCTGATGCTCGGCCTCGGGGAAGAAAAAGAGGAAGTGCTCGCCACACTTGAGGATCTCGCCGCGCAGGGGACGGACATTCTTACGCTAGGCCAATACCTGCAGCCCACGCGCGAGCACTTGCCGATCGTGCGCTACGTGCATCCCGACGAGTTTGCCGAATTCAAGATTCTCGGCGAAGCCATGGGCTTCAAGCACGTCGAAGCCGGCCCGCTGGTGCGTTCGTCCTACCACGCGTTCGACCAAGCCGAATCCGCCATTAAGTAACGCGAACAATGGGGTCGCTAGTATTTCGCGCCAAACCCGTTTACTCTTTTGAATGGAGATGTTTCCCAATGACCATCCGAGTCGAGCTCAATCCTGAGAGTGAGGCACGCCTTAAGGCCGAGGCACGCGCCAAGGGCCTACCTTTGGAAAAGGTAGCCGAACAGCTTCTTAAAGAAGCGCTCGCTGGACGAACTTTGTCTCGCGGTCAGATGAGTGTGGAAGAATTTCATCGAATGCTTGACGCGATGGCGAAAGGGTCTGAACGACTGCCAGATGTACCCACGGAGAGCTTTTCGCGCGCGAGTTTCTATGAGGACCGGCTAGATGGCGGAGACGCCGTACCTCGTCGATAGCAACGTGCTTCTCCGCTGGGTGAAACCCGACCATAGGGATTATCCCGCCATAGTCTCAGCCACGGATTCGATTCTTCGACACGACGGCGTGCTCTGTTATACCTCTCAGAATGTCGGCGAATTTTGGAATGCCTGTACTCGTCCTGCGGATCGCAATGGCTACGGCCTCTCGCCTCAAGACGCAGACGGACTTGCAAGGTTTTTCGAGGAAAAGCTCCGCTTGCTCCCGGACAGCCTCGCGGTTCACGAAGAGTGGCGCAGTCTTTTGGTGACGCACGCTGTTTCTGGCGTGCAGGTTCACGACGCGCGGCTGGTGGCGGCCATGCGAGTGCACGGGGTTAAGCGCATTCTGACGTTCAATGACAAGGACTTTTCGCGGTACACGGATGTAGAAGCTATTCATCCACGCGGTGTTTCGCTCGCGTGACCACGAGTTCCCTCCGCTCTCGCCGGGGTCAAGGGGCCGGCCCGCTGGTGCGTTCTTCGTATCACGCCTTTGACCAGGCCGAATCCGCAAGAAGTTAGACACCTAAGACTATCCTTTCAGGATAATCGGCGGTCAAAGGTGGGCCACTTTCCGACTGCCGCATTAATCAGGAGATGTCCGACGATGTATGTCGACCTTCGCTAAAAAGAGGTATAAACCGGCATCACATCGAACTTAGTAAGCTCATGTTTTTCGTTGAAAACGAATACGATCTGGAGGGCTTCGTCCCACATTAACGACCGGGCAACGTGTCTCTTGATTGCTGCTATCACGTTCTGTTTGGCGTAGTCGTGCCCAGATCTCTTGAGGTCTTTACCTGGAAAAAATCCGAACGTCCAAACGTACACAAAGCCGAAAACCAGAACGCCGAGGGTGACTGCGAGAATGGCTTTCCTTCGCATTGTGTCTTTCCAGTGTAGCGGCTTAGGCCCGCCCGAAACTGCCGAGCAAAGGTGACGCTACGAATCCGTTAAGACGAAAGCAGCGACGCTGCTAACATCCGCGTAGTCTACTTGCCTGATAAGTTCTATAAAGGTAGAAGTCAAGAAAAAACACATCTCCACCGGCTGTGATTTTTCTTGCTTCTCAGCCCACTGGATGGAGCAGGATCTGTTCTGATCACCCGCAGCAGGTGCTCGGTTGCTGGC
>Ga0210394_10000680_pt1 | contig 65369 bp, 73 predicted proteins | sample IncBWC12MmetaG_FD_160121 | JGI IMG/M metagenome (GOLD analysis project Ga0210394, IMG submission 160121) | Forest soil microbial communities from Barre Woods Harvard Forest LTER site, Petersham, Massachusetts, United States - Inc-BW-C-12-M | ecosystem: Environmental > Terrestrial > Soil >...
TTATTTGCTTCCTCGGGCTCGGAAGCATGGGACGAGGCGGCAGAGGCGGAGGTGGCGGATGGTGGATCTGGCCTCTGATCGGCATGACCATGGGCCGCGGTGGATGGGGAGGTGGTGGTTTTGGGGGCGGGGGTGGCGGTGGAGGCGGTGGTGGGGGATTCGGTGGGTTCGGGGGCGGAGGATTCGGCGGAGGCGGTGGCTTTGGCGGTGGCGGCGCAAGCGGCGGTTGGTGACGCGGAGTGAAGTGATTGGCCTTGTTATGAAGTGAGGTGGTGCAGCGCATGGAAACGAAACTGAGCGAGTTGGTGGCGCGGCTGAAATCGGCGGCGGGCGACAATTTGAAGGCCGTGGTGCTTTATGGTTCGGCTGTGACCGGCGAATTTCAGGAAAAACACTCCGATCTGAACACGTTGTGTCTGGTCGAGCGCACAACCCTGATCGAACTCGAACGCCTTCACGCCGTTGCCGAGTGGTGGATGAGCCAGAAAAATCCGGCTCCGCTGATCTTCACGCTCGAAGAGCTGGCGCGGTCAGCCGATGTGTTTGCGATCGAGATGCTGGACATGAAGCGACACCACCGGATGCTCTTTGGCGCGGATTTCCTGGAGCAAATGGAAGTCCCGCTTCGGCTGCATCGGCTGCAGGTCGAGCGCGAACTTCGCACGAACTGGCTGCGGTTGCGCCAGGCGATCGTCGTTGCACCGGCGAAGAAGAAGGCGCATCTCGGCATCATGCTGTCGTCGATCGCTGTGTTTTGTGCGCTATTTCGGCACGCGCTGATCGCGCTCGGCCAGCCGGAGGCGCATGGTAAACGGGAGGCAGTGGATGGCGTTGCCGTGCTAAGCGGAGCGGACGCGTCGGGATTTCACGGCATTCTGGAATTTCGTGCAGGGAAGCGCAAGGAAAAGGATATCGATATCGAGGCGGCGATGCATACGTACCTCGAATTTGTCGAAGTGGTGACCAACGAAGTGGACCGCCGGCTCGAAACTTCCTAGGGTCGGCTGGCGTATTAGCTGTAGGGTTGCGCGCTAGCAATCTGTTGTGATGTGATAGATTTCCGGCGGAGGCTGCTCATGAAGGTATTTCTCGGAATTGTCGCGGTTCTGGTGATCATTGCGCTGCTTTTTGGTGGCATGTACGTCTCGCGCCGCAATCAGATGGTCACTCTGAATGAGTCGGTCAAGTCTGACTGGGCGCAGGTGGACGTGGTCCTACAGCGCCGCTCCGACCTGATTCCGAACCTTGTGGAGACGGTGAAGGGATTTGCCGCGCAGGAACAGACCGTGTATGACGATATCGCCAAGGCGCGCGCAGCCCTGGGCGGCGCGCAAACCCCGAAAGATAAGATCGCGGCGAACGGCCAGCTCGATGGCGCGCTGAGCCGCCTGCTAGTGATTGTCGAGAACTACCCGCAGCTCAAATCGAACGAGAATTTCCTGAAGCTGCAGGACGAACTAGCCGGCACCGAAAATCGCATCGCCGTCGAGCGCAAGCGGTACGATGACGCGATTCAGGCATACAACACGTACATCACACAATTCCCGAACAATGTCATCGCCGGCATGTCCGGGTTCCAGCGCAACGACGCGTACTTCGCGGCTACGGAAGCTTCGCGGGCGGTGCCGAAGGTGCAGTTTGCGCCTCCTGTGGTTCACTAAGCTTTCTCGCGGCGGCTTGACCGCGATTGGCGGGGCGCGCTAGGCTACTTCTCGGCCACCAAACTTGATGAAGCAAACCGTACGAATCGCCGGAGGGATCAACGAACTGTTCGGCACGCTCGATGAAAACCTGAAATTTCTCGAATCCACGCTGCACGTCACCACAAATCTGAAAGATCGCGACATGGAGATCGAGGGCGAGCCCGCGCAGGTGGAGCGCGCCGCGCGCCTGCTGGGCGCGTACAACGATCGCGTCCGCGAAGGGCGTATCCCCACGAGCCAGGAAGTGAAAGCGCTGCTTCGGACCGCCGCGGACCAGCCCGTCTCGACGCTGCAGGGAGCGTTCTCTCCTTCGCACAAGCGCGCGCTCGGCAAGAAAAGCGTGGTACCCAAGAGCGCGAACCAGAAGCGCTACATCGAGGCTTTGGAAACCTACGACATGGTTTTCGCCATCGGCCCGGGCGGGACGGGAAAAACATATCTCGCCGTCGCGCTGGCCGTGTCCGCGTTGCTCTCCAAACAGGTGAACCGGATCATTCTCGCGCGGCCCGCCGTTGAAGCAGGCGAACGGCTCGGCTTTCTCCCCGGAACACTTCAAGAAAAGGTCGATCCGTACATGCGCCCACTCTACGACGCACTTCACGACCTGCTCGAGGCGGACAAGCTCGAAAGCTTCCTCGAGAAGGGCATCATTGAAGTCGCTCCGCTGGCTTTCATGCGCGGCCGGACACTGAACGATTCGTTTGTGATTCTGGATGAAGCGCAGAACACGACCAGCGAACAGATGAAGATGTTCCTCACGCGGCTGGGATTCAATTCCAAAGCGGTCATCACCGGCGACGTCACCCAGATTGATTTGCCGGATTCGCGAAAGTCGGGGTTGGTGGAAGCGATTGACGTGGTCGGCAAGATCGAAGGCATCTCGTTTGCTTATTTCGATGAACGGGACGTGGTGCGCCACAACCTGGTGCAGCGAATCATTAAGGCATACGAGGAACACATCGGCACCCACGGAAGCGGAGCGAACTCGGGGCGCGCCGCGCGCACCGCTGGCACCAACTTGCCCAGCGAAAATCGAACCCGCGAATAGCCACTCAGGGTAAAATCCCGCTTTCATTTGATGCTGTGCTGCGCCTGGACTACTCTCGAACATGACGACAACGGTTGAAAACTGGGCCGAGAAAATCCGCGCAGGAGACGTGCGCGCGATTTCGCGAGCCGTTTCGGCCATCGAGAATCGAACAAGCGAGGCCGAAGCGCTAGTGCGACAGCTTTTCGCGTACACGGGCCGCGCGTGGCGCGTGGGGTTTACGGGCGCGCCCGGTACAGGGAAGAGCACGCTTGTGGATCGCCTCGCGGCGCATTATCGCAGCGAGAAGAAAAGTGTTGGCATCATCGCGGTTGACCCTTCCAGCCCGTTTACCGGCGGCGCGATCTTGGGTGACCGTGTGCGAATGCAGGGGCACGCGGGCGATGAGGGGATTTTCATCCGGTCCATGGCCACGCGCGGATATCTTGGCGGGCTCGCGCAATCCACGGGCGACACGGCTCTGTTGCTGGACGCCGCGGGCAAGGACATGATCCTGGTCGAGACGGTAGGTGTGGGGCAGGGCGAGATTGAAATCGTGCGACTGGCGGATTGCACAGTCGTAGTCCTGGTTCCGGGTATGGGCGACGACGTGCAGAGCCTGAAAGCCGGATTGATGGAGATCGCGGACATTTTCGTGATCAACAAATCCGATCGCGAGGGAGCAGGGCGATTTGAGGAGCAGCTCGGCGCGATTTTGCAGATGGTTCCTAATCGCGGGGGGTGGAAGCCGCCGGCGATTCGCACGGTCGCCACAGACGATCAAGGAGTCGGGGAACTGGCGCGACAGATTGGTCTGTTTCGCGAGCACGTGAACAAAGCCCTGGACCGGCCAGCCCAAGAACTCGCGTACTGGAAGCAATGGTTGCGGCGGTTGGTTGAGACGCGGCTGGTTGAACGAGTGCTGGGCGACCCAGCGAGTTCGGCGGCATTCGAAATACTTGCTCGCGAGGTGGCCGCGCGGAAAAAAGATCCGTACGCTGCTGTGAATGAAATTCTCTCCAGGGGCGGCGCGTGAAACTCGGCGAGCTGGAATTTCACATCATCTCCGCGGGGCACGTGCTGCTCGACGGCGGGGCGATGTTCGGCGTGATTCCGCGCCCGTTGTGGGAAAAGAAAATGCAGCCGGACGCGCGCAACCGCGTCACGCTTTCGATGAATAGCTTGCTGATTCACGCGGGCGGGAAGCGGATTCTGGTCGAGACCGGTGCGGGCGACAAAATGAACGCGAAGGCGCGGGAAATCTACGGCCTCGATGGTCCGTTTCTCGAGGATGAGTTGCGCGGCTACGGCTTGCGTTCCGAGGACATCGACATCGTCCTGAACACACATCTTCATTTCGATCACGCCGGCGGGAACACGCGGACTGAAAAGGGGAAGGTTGTGCCCGCGTTTCCAAACGCGCGCTACATCGTTCAGCGCGGGGAATTCGAACACGCGATCAATCCGAACGAGCGCGACCGCGCAAGCTATTTCCTCGAGAACTATGCGCCGATTCAAGCCGCCGGAAAGTTTTCGCTTCTTGATGAAGACGGGGAGATCGCGCCTGGCGTCGAAGTGATTCGCATTCCCGGGCACACCGCTCACATGCAAGGTGTCAAGCTGACTGGAGGCGGGAAGACAGCATTTCTCTTTGCGGATTTGGTGCCCACGACGGCGCATCTCCCGATTGCGTGGATAATGGGTTACGATCTCTATCCCATTACGACCCTCGAGAACAAGAAGCGATGGATTCCCGAGGTCATTCGGGAGGGCTGGCTCGCGCTTTTTGCGCACGATGCGCGATGTCCTGCGGCTTTTTTGCGCGAGCGCGGCGGTCAATGGGAAGCTGAGCCGGTAACAATAGATTAGGTGCCGCACAATTCAGGAGCTTGAATGACGAAGACGAAGAAGTCGAAGACGCGCGGCAAACAAGAGGCGATCAAGACTGCCATCATTGGCGGGAGCGGTCTGTACCAGATGGCGGGCCTGACGGACACGCGCGAAGTTCGCTTGAAGACGCCGTTCGGCGATCCCTCCGATGCAATCGTCGTTGGCACCCTCGAGGGCAAGCGCGTTGCGTTTCTATCGCGCCACGGGCGCGGCCATCGCTTTTCGCCGAGCGAGATCAACTATCGAGCGAATATCTGCGCGCTAAAAATGCTGGGCGCTGAGCGGATTATTTCAGTCAGCGCTGTGGGATCGCTTCGCGAGGATCTTCCGCCGCTCGAGTTTCTCATTCCGGATCAGTTTTTTGATCGTACGCGCGGACGTATCTCTACCTTTTTTGATGGAGGAATCGTGGCGCACGTCGGCTTCGACAAACCGACGTGTCCCGCGCTGTCCGCTCATCTGGCCGCGGCGTGTGACCGGACGGGCATTAAGACGCATCGTGGCGGGACGTACGTTTGTATGGAAGGACCGGCGTTTTCATCCATCGCCGAATCGCACACCTATCGCCAGCTGCGATTCGACGTGATCGGGATGACCGGTGTGACCGAAGCCAAACTCGCGCGTGAAGCGGAACTCTGCTACGCTACGTTCGCTTTGATCACGGATTACGACTGCTGGCACCCGCAACACGACGCCGTCACGCTGAATGAAATCCTCGCCAACATGGGGCGCAACACGGACAACGTGCAGCGCGCGATTCGGGAGGCGGTTTGCTCCTTGAGCGAAGAGCGGGCGTGCAAATGCGGCGGAGCGCTCGCGCATGCGATCATCACCGACCGAAAAGTGATTCCGGCCGCGACGAAGAAGCGCCTCGCGCCGATTGCCGGCAAGTATATTTCTTAGCGCGCGTGCTGGGCGCCATCTTCACCTGGACGCCTGTTGCTTACCACAACGCAGAACTGCTCAACGCGGCCTGCTAAACAATCGGGAGAGAATATGTCGCTTTTGGTCGTGGGGTCGGTCGCGTTCGATGGTATTGAAACTCCGCACGGCAAGATTGAGCGCACGCTCGGCGGAGCGGCGAGCTATTTTGCGTTGGCTGCCAGCCACTTCGCGCCCGTCCGCCTGGTCGCCGTGGTTGGTGAGGATTTCACGGCGAAGGACGAAGCTGTTTTCCGCGGCCGAAAGATAGATCTGGCCGGCTTGGAGCACGCCAAGGGTAAATCCTTCTTCTGGGCCGGTCGCTATAGCCAGAACATGAACGAGCGCACGACGCTCACGACCGAGCTGAACGTGTTCGCCAATTTCCAGCCCACTCTTCCGGCATCGTATGTTGACTCGTCGTTCATTTTTCTCGGCAATATCGATCCGAAGCTGCAGCGATCCGTCCTCAATCAAATTCGGCGCAAGCCCAAGATCGTCGGTCTCGATACGATGAACTATTGGATCGGCGACTTTAACGCGGAGCTGCGTGAAACCCTAAAATACGTCGATATCCTGACGATCAATGACGATGAGACGCGCCAGCTGACCGGCGAGCACAATCTATTCCGCGCTGCCAAACAAATCTTCAAGATGGGTCCCACCACGCTGATCATCAAGCGAGGCGAACACGGCGCGATTATGATCCACAGGAATTTCGTATTTTCGGTCCCGGCATATCCTCTCGAAGAGGTCCGCGACCCGACGGGAGCCGGTGATACGTTCGCAGGCGGTTTCATGGGCTATCTTGCAGGCAAAGGGCGCGTCAACGAGCAGACTTTGCGCGCCGCAATGGTGTATGGCTCCGTGCTGGCGAGCTTCACGGTCGAACGATTCGGAGTGGAGCGGCTTGCAAAGGTGACGCGTAAAGAGATCACGTCACGTGCGCGGCTGTTCTCCAAGCTCACGTCCTTTAAGCTCTAGCGCAAGCACTCTGGTTGGTTGTTCGATTAGGATTTGTTTGAGGAGCGTCATGCTGCACGACTTGACGAGCTACATGGTTGGCCGGCTCCTGCTGGCCACAGTGCTCGGCGGCATCATCGGCCTCGAGCGGGAACTCCGGCACAAACCGGCGGGGCTACGCACGAACATGCTGATTTCGATAGGCGCGGCGCTGTTCACAATCATTTCGTTCGCGATGGCCAGCGCAGTGGGCGGGGATCACACGCGCATCGCAGCACAGATTATTCCCGGCATTGGCTTTATTGGTGCGGGCGTGGTAATTCGCGAGCGTGGGACCGTGCTAGGCATTACCAGCGCCGCCACAATCTTTGTGATTGCGGCCGTGGGGATGGCGTGCGGTGCGGGGATGCCGGTCACGGCGGTGTTCACCACCCTGTTGCTTCTTGTGTCCCTCGTGCTGCTCGGGATCGCCGAGGAACGATTCGGCCTCCACAGTCAGCTTACGACTTTTCGAATCACCGCCGCCGACCAAACCGGCCTGGTTGAGCGGGTGCACACTATCGCGTCGCAAATGGGAGTAGAGCTTCGACGCTGGCAGAGTCACAGGTCTTCGGACGGTTTCGTGGTTGAGTTCGATGCGGATGTGACGATCCCCAGAGAACGCGAATTGCTTGCCAAGCTGGGTGATCTGCACGCCCACTGCGAGGCTCGTGCACTGCGCTGACACCCGGCGTCGGGAAGCCAACCATTCGCTTCGCTCCGGAATCCGAGTTGACGTGCTGCGGGCCAGGATGCTATCAATCGTGCTCAATTAGCAGGGGACTTGCAGACGGTCTGTTGTGTTCCTCGTACCGCGTTCCCGGCTGCTGGCGCCGAGCGGCTTCGGGATCCCCGTTTGAAACTTTCTAGGAGGCTGGTCTTGAAGCGTTCGCGCTGGGTTGCGTTCATGTCGGTGGCGTTCGGACTCCTGCTACTGGCCAGTTGCAATGGCGGTCAGAAGATTCCTCCGTTTAATGCCACGCCGACAGTCTCGGGTTTCTTTCCGTCGAACGTTACCGCCGGAAGCCAGGGTTTCACGCTGGTTGTCTCAGGAACGGGTTTTATGTCCAATTCTCAGGGCGTGACATTCATAAATTGGAATGGATCCCCGCGCTCGACGACATTCAACGACGCCACAGGGGAACTTTCGGTTCAGATATTCGCGTCCGACGTCGCTGCAGCGAATACGATCGGCATCACGGCCACGAACCCGATTCCGGGCGGCGGGACATCACAAGTGACTCCTCCCACCGACATCTTTACGATCGTGCCGCCGCAAGCCGGCTTGACGATCGCATCGCTTGACCCCACGAGCATGAATGCCGGCGGCGCGGCTTTTACGCTCACGGTCAACGGAACGGGTTTTGCGACCAGCGACGTGGTCACGTGGAATGGAAGCCAGCGCGTCACCACAATTGCACCGATGAATACCACGGTGGCGACTGCTCAGATCACTGGTGACGATATCGCGACCGCCGGCACGGCCAGCGTCGCGGTCAGCACGCCCAACCAGGTCGTCGCGACGCCTTCGCTCAGTTTTGCGATTACAGGCGCTAATAACTCGACTCCTTCCCTTTCTTCGCTATCGCCCTCGAGCACGGCCCACGGTGGCGGCGATTTTGAGATGAGATTGAATGGATCGGGGTTCGGACCGAATGCCACTGTCGAGTGGAACGGCGGCTTCATTGCAACGGCATTTATCAGCTCCTCGCAGCTGGTCGCGTATATTCCAGCAGCGGAGGTTGCGAACATGGGATCGGCAACCGTTACGGTGATAAATCCAGCGCCTGGTGGAGGAACCTCGTCGCCCACCATGTTCACGATTAAGTGACCTTTGGATGCCGGTTTCCCGATTTCATCACTTAACTCTTAACTTCCGACATCGTTCCTGCCGCTAGACTCACCTCCTTAAATTCCTTATTCTCGATTGCGACAGATGACCCCACCTCTCAAACCACCTGCGCTACGCCCGGGCGATGGAATTCGAATCCTTTCGCTCGCAAGTCCCCTTCAGATCGATCATCTGCAGAAGGGTTGCGAGGAACTGGTGCGCCTCGGGTATGCGCCGGAAATGAACCGGGAAAGGGCATTAGCGCATGAAGGGTTCTTCGCGGGCTCGGCAGCTAATCGCCTCTCCGCGCTGAAGGAAGCCCTTACTGAAGTCTCGAGCCGCGCGATTTTCTGCTCGCGCGGCGGATACGGCTCCACCTATCTGCTCGAGGGTTTGGCGGCTGTACGGGCACCGGCCAAAATCCTGCTCGGCTCGAGCGACATCACGGCTCTGCAAATCTTCCTTTGGCAAAAATTCCGCTGGGTGACTTTCTACGGCCCCATGGTCGCGTCGAACTTTGATCGGGGCGCGGGCGCTCCGCACGGTTACGACCGCGCGAGTTTCGTTCGCGCCCTAACGGAAACCAAGCAGGGCTGGCACCTCGATCTCTCCGGCGAACCGCTGGCGCCCGGAACAGGTACAGGCGTGCTCCTCGGAGGCTGCCTGACGCTGGTGGAATCTACGCTTGGCACTCCGTGGGAAATTGACACGCGCGGAGCCATCCTAGTTCTCGAAGACCGGGGCATGAAGCCTTACCAGGTGGATCGTGCGCTCACGCATCTTCGGCAGGCTGGGAAATTGGAGGGCATCGCTGGAATTATTCTCGGCGACTTTCCGGAATGCGACCCGCCGATGGGATCAGAAGCCGTGGTGGATGTCGCACACCGGATTCTGGGATCGCTGAACGTGCCGCTGGTTTGGGGCGCTCCGATCGGACATACATCGCGCGCCATGTTGACACTCCCTCTGGGGGTTCGCGCCGAGCTTTCGGCGACTGGGCCTGGTGTGCTGCGTATCCTCGAACCGGCGTGTGTGCTATGAGCGGTGGAAGCAACAAGCTGGCCCCGCACCACATCCATCTCCTCGGCATCGCCGGAGCAGCGATGGCGCCGGTTGCGGGCATGCTGAAGGAGCGCGGATTTCACGTGACTGGTTCGGACGTCAACGTCTATCCGCCGGCTTCGACGCTGCTCACGTCGCTCGGAATTCCATGGAACGAAGGCTACCGGGAAGAGAATCTGAATCCGGTGCCGGACCTCGCCGTGATTGGTAACGCGATCTCACGCGGCAATCCGGAAGTGGAACGCATCCTCGACGATCGAATTCCTTACTGCTCGATGCCGCAGTTGCTGGAAGAATATTTTCTGCCGGGGCGAACTTCCATCGTGATCGCAGGTACGCATGGCAAGACGACCACCACAGCCATGCTTGCATGGATTTTTCAGACGGCGGGCCGGCGCCCCGATTTCCTCGTTGGCGGCGTGGCTCCGAATTTTGGTGACCGCAGCTACGGCCTCGGCGGCGGTAAAGAGTTCATCATCGAAGGAGATGAATACGACACGGCCTTCTTTGACAAGGGTCCGAAATTTTTGCACTACCATCCGGTCGAGCTGATTCTTACATCCCTGGAATTCGACCATGCGGACATTTATCCAGACCTCGCGTCCATCACGCTCCAGTTTCGGCGTCTCGTGAATCTCGTGCCGCGACGCGGCCGCATCTTGATCTGGGGTGAGAGCGTGGAACTGAAGGAAGTGACCGCAAAAGCGTTCTGCCCGGTCGAAACCTTTGGGCTGACTCCAACATGCGATTGGTGCGCGGGAGATATCCAGTGGCACGACGATGCCACGGAATTTCGCGTCGCCTACCGCGGGAACGAGATCGCGCGCATTCGGTTTGCCGCGGCTGGCCGGCATAATGTACTCGACGCGCTCGCGGCGATTGCTTTGGCTTACGGCCGTGGCGTGGAATGCGACGCGATCGAACGTGCGCTCGCCACGTTTCAAAGCGTGCGCCGGCGCATGGAGACCAAGGGTGAGGCGGGCGGCGTGCTGGTTGTCGAAGATTTTGCGCATCACCCAACAGCTATTCGGCTGACGCTCGAAGCGGCTCGCACGCGCTGGCCCGGGCGGAAAATATGGGCGGCGGTCGAGCCCCGCTCGAACACGATGCGCCGCAAAATTTTTCAGAACGACTTATCGGACGCACTCGCCCTCGCCGATGTAGTCTTATTTGGACCCGTGAATCGCGCCCAGTTACTGGCGGAGCATGACCGCTTATCACCCGAAATGATCTGCGAATCGCTGGGAGCTCGTGGACGCACGGCGAAAGCGTTTGCGTCCGCGGACGAAATAGCGGCCCATTTAGTCGCGGAGGCGAATCCTGGTGACCTGGTTCTGATCATGTCAAACGGGGGATTTGACGGCCTCACGGCGAGGCTTCTGGAGAAAATGAAGACGCGCCAGGGTGCCCGGGGATGAACTTAGGTTCGCTGCTTCGTTCGACTGCCGTGGTGGCTCTGTTGGTGATCGCAGTTCGGCCGGCACCAGCGACAATCCGCTATTCGGTGTCGTTCGATCATCCGGAGAAACACCTTTTCCAGGTCACGATGACCGTTCCGGTGAAGGGAAGTGACGCCGTCGTCGCGCTACCCGCCTGGAATGCTCTCTACCAGATACGGGATTTTGCGGCTCGCCTCCGTGATGTCAAAGCGTCCTGCCACGCGCCGGGTTCTGTCCCCCTGCAGTTGCGTCAACTCGACAAGGACACCTGGCGAGTGGCGCGGTCTGCGTCCTGTGAACCGGAAGTCAAAAGCGATTTCGAAATTCGGTACTCCATCCAGTGGGACGACGCAGGTCCCTTCAACTCGCAGTTAAACGAACATCACGCCTTCATCAATCTCGCGGAAATCTTGATCTCTGTGCCCGATCGCCGCTCTGAGGATACTCAGATCACGTTTGTGAATGTGCCCGAGGGCTGGAATATTACATCCGAGCTTGCAGCGGGGTCCGAGCCCTCGTCATTTGTCGCCCCGACCTACGATGCGTTAGTGGACGCGCCCGTGGAAGCTGGGAAGTTCGACGAATTCAAATTCGAGAGTGGCGGAGCGCATTTTCGGGTAATCGTTGACGCGGCGAGCTGGAACCAGGGGCGCCTGGAGAATGCGCTGCGCCGAATCACAGCGTATGAGCTTCAGCTGATGGGCGGAGCGCCGTTTCAAGAGTTTGCGTTCTTCTTCCACATCGGGCCGGAGGCAGCGGTCGGTGCGGGAGGCATGGAGCACGCGAACTCGACCGCGATTGCGGATACGTCGATTGAAGGTGCCGCGTCCGTCGCGGCCCATGAGTTCTTCCACGTCTGGAACGTGAAGCGCATCCGTCCACAAAACCTCGAGCCGGTGGATTACACCAAGGAGCAGTACACGCGCGCGCTTTGGTTCGCCGAAGGTGTAACGAACACGTACTGCGCGTTTACGCTCGAACGCACAGGTCTATGGTCGAAACGACAGTTCTACGATGATCTGGCGTCGCAAATCGAGCGGGTGCAATCGCATCCCGCGCACGAATGGCAGAGCGCCGAGGAGTCGAGTCTAGACGCGTGGTTTGAAAAGTATGACGCTTACAACACCCCGGATCGCAGCATCTCGTATTACGACAAGGGGCAGATCATCGGCGACATGCTCGATCTGGCGATTCGTGATGCGAGCGACAATCACAAGTCTCTCGACGATGTTTTGCGGCTTATGAACGAGAAATATGCCAAACAGGGCAGGTTTTACGACGAAACCAAGGATATTCGCTCCGCGGTCGAGGAAGTCGCCGGGAAGAGTTTTGAGGATTTTTTCCGCCGTTACGTTTCCGGCACTGACGAGATTCCGTTTAACGATTTCCTTGCGAATGCTGGCCTGCAACTCAAAACCGACGCTGGTTTTTCTGTGTCCGAAATTTCCCATCCGAGCGACCGGCAGCGACGCATCCGCGAGGGCTTTCTTCATGGTTCGTCAGACTGAGACGCCGATTGCGGATATGTGCCGCTGGTATCCACTCGTGGGCGGCGTGTCGCTTTCATGATCCGAACTCTGCTGCTGGGGCTATTTTTCGCCCTCGCGATCATCCTGGCGCTTCCGTGGCTGATTCTTTGGAGCGTGATTGTCGGCAACCCTGAACTCATGTACGAACTTGCGATGAGAGTAGTCCGCGTAGGAAATCGCATCGTCGGTATTCGAGTTCGGATCGAGGGCATCGAAAATATTCCGCCCGGCGCATGCGTCTTCATCTCTAATCACGTCTCCAACGCCGATGCGCTTGTGTTGATGCCTGTCATTCCGCGGCGCGTGGCGATCCTGATCAAGCAGGAGCTTTTCCGCATTCCGATTCTCTCCACCGGAATGCGGCGGGCCCATTTCATTCCAGTAGATCGCTCCGATCGGGAAGCCGCGGCCGCGAGCATTGACGTTGCCGTTCGCACACTGCACGAGGGTCTCTCGTTCGCCATTTTCCCGGAGGGAACGCGCAGTGCGGATGGACACATGCGTTCTTTCAAGCGCGGCGCCTTCACGGTGGCCATCCAGGCCGGTGCGCCCATTGTGCCCGTGTCCATTTCCGGGACGCTGGCGCTGATGAAGAAGGGGGACTGGATCATCCGGCCGGGTGAAGCGGTCGTTCGTTACGGCCCGGCGGTGGATGCTTCGTCCTACACGATGGATCGGCGCGGGCAATTGCTCGGACGCGTGCAGGCACTCGTAGCCGCGGGGCTTCCGCCGGAACAGCAGCCAATTGATCCTGCGCCGCGACCGGCTCCGGCGGCGCCCGCCTAGCGCCCGCTGCTATACTTCACGGCGATGGCTGGAAAATTGATCCACGAAGTGATTCCGGTGGGCGTGTTGCAGTGCAACTGCTCGATTTTGGGCGATCCCGCGACGGGCGAATGCATCGTTGTGGACCCGGGCGATGAAATCGGGCGCATTCTGGAGATCGTTCGGCGCCACGGCCTTAAGGTTCGCACCATTGTGAGCACGCACACTCACATTGATCACGTTGGTGGCCTTCCCGGACTCCATCGCGCCACCGGGGCGCCCGTCTTAATTCACCGGGCGGATCTCGAGTTGTACACAAATCTCGACGAGCAGGCGCAGTGGCTCGGCGTTCCCACTCCCTCCATGATGCGCATCCGGGATTTCGTGAAGGATGGCGACACGCTACGCTGGGGCGGATACGAGGCACGCGTCCTGCATACGCCCGGTCACACGCAAGGCAGCATCAGCCTCGTCGTCGACGCCAGCACGATCGGTCTTGCCGACAAACTTCCGAGTACCACGGGAGGTTCGCTCCGGGCCGCGCGACTTTTGGCAGGCGACACGCTTTTTCAAGGATCGATCGGCCGCACTGATCTTCCTGGAGGTTCGTTCCCACAGATTCTTTCGTCCATACGCGAAAAACTGCTCTCGCTTCCCGACGAACTTGTCGTTTATCCCGGCCATGGCGACACGACTACGATTGGTGCGGAGCGCGAGTTCAACCCGTTTCTGCGCTGATGGCCCGCGCGGCCGAACCAAGAAGGGCCCATGGTCTGAAGGCCTGAGAGACGTGATTTAGCGGTCCCGCCGAATTGAAGTCATGCGGCACGGATGCTATCTTCGGCGGCGCCATTCCACAGCACGCGACAAAAAGGGGACCCAACACATGAAGAATTCGCGAACTCTGAACTGCGGACCCATCGCCCGCTTGGGGAGCTTGCTGTTGGCGTGCGCTTTGCTGTCGCCGGCGGTTGCGCGAGCGCAGCAGTCCTCTGCCGCCGCGCGCATTCAGCGCCTCGAAGACATCGAGGAAATTCGCACCGTGTTGACCGATTATGGCCGCTACCTTGACGCGCACGATCTGGTGGCATACTCGCAGCTGTTCGCATCCGATGGTGAATGGGTCGGCGGATTTGGCACCGCCAAAGGGCGCACGGGGATTCAGGCGCTTATGGAGAGGAACCTGGGCGTCACGGCGAAGGGCAAGCCGGGCTCGACGTATCACCTCCTGACCAATTTCCTGATTGACGTGCATGGTGATACGGCCACGGCCTGGTCGCGGTGGAACTTCGTCGTCACCGGCGCCGACAACAGGCCCTCCATCATGTACGGCGGCCACTACGACGACACGTTGGTGCGGGGAGATGGACACTGGAAGTTTAAGCGCCGCGTGGCAGTCAACGATATTCCGCACTCCGACCCGCTCGAAGTGAAGTAGGTCCGAGCATCGGCTGAGCGATAGCCGCTAACTTGGCATGGTCCTAGAACCATCTATTGTGCTCTGGGGAACACATGCTCCCGAGTTCGCTTTACTCCCCGCCGTGCGCGCTGGATAATCACGCCGGTCGTCCATAGGTAGCAGCGCCAGCTTGCGTTGCCGGTGGGTTGGAACTACAGTAGCGGATGGGGGAGTTGTCGCTTTCATCCATACTGGACGCATTTGATCGCAGCCGGTCGTGCGAGAATTCCGTCCCAGTTTTTGCCGCGCGAGTGCGAGTTGTTTCCCAGGTGGGCCGCCATTCAATTTGCGGGGTGATCGAGACATGAGACGTTCTGATCTAGTGCGACATGCCACGAAGGGTAAGGCCGTGCGGACTTCGCAGATTGTTTTTGGCGAAAGGCAGCATCTCTTGCGCGTGCTCGACTCCGTCGAGCGCAGCGCTCTGCCGGCTGCGCGGCTCGACCAGGAGCGCCGCGTGATCGAGCAGCTGATTCACGCCCGGACGCAGGAACTCAATCGCATCAATGTGGGCTGGGATGAAAAAGTCGGCGTGGTACTCAGCGCGGAGGTGAAGCCCGACGCGCTCGATCAGCTCTCTCGCCAGGCTCCCAAGGAAGACTTTTATCTACTGCGCCTGATCAGCGAGCATCCGAAAGTCGCCGCGAAGACTCTTGCGCGACTTTCGCATCACCCGTACTCCGCGATCCGCGAGAATATCGCGCGCCATCCCAATAGCGACGCATCGACACTCTCCCGGCTGAGTCGCGACCGTTCGCAGCCGCTTTGGTATTTGGTGGCTTTCAATCCCAACGCTCCGGCGGCGCTCCGCAAGAAGCTGCAGGAGCGCATGCGCCGCCTCGGCGAAAAATCAGCAACCCAATAGCAGGGTACGATTGATTGGAGCGCGGAGCGTTAGTTGCGCGAAGGTATTATTGCGTCCGCGGCGAGGCTTGCCGTGATGCGTTTTACGTAATTCTGCGTCTCGGCAAAGGGCGGAACGCCGCCATAGCGGTCCACCATCTCGGGGCCGGCATTGTAGGCGGCGAGGGCGAAGCGCACATTCCCACGGTACCGCGCGAGCAGATCCTTCAAATAATGAGTGCCCGCTTCGATGTTCTGGGCGGGGTCGAACACATTCACGACCGCGTAACGCGCGGCCGTTTCCGGCAGCAATTGCATCAAGCCTAGCGCGCGCTTTCTGGAAACCGCTTTGGGATCGAAATTCGACTCGGCCGCAATCACGCGCGCGATGAGCCGCTCATCCACGCCGTGCTTTTGCGCCGAAACGCGAATTAGGTTTGCGTAGCGTTCGCCGAAATCGGTATTCACAGGCGGCGGAGCAGGGAACTGGTCCTCCGGCTCCACGTCAATCAATTCGCTCGCGGCAATTTCAACCGTGCCTCCCGCCACTGAAAGCCGGACGCGCTCGCCATCGAGCTGGTAACCCGTTACGTGAAGCCTCGCGCCGGAACGGAGCACGGCATAGTCAGCACTCGCCGCGGGGGCGAACATCGTCGTGGCTGCGACAAACGCCAATGTTGCGGTGAGGCGGTGAGTCATTCAGGCCTAGGGTTTTGCTGGAGGATTCGCTGGCGGCCTCTGCGCACTGGCCGGCGGCACCCCGCCGTTGTCGCGCAGGTATTCGACGATCTGCCCGTAGTGGTCCATCGCGTGAGCATCGACAAAGATCGCGAGCGCAGCCCGCGTGCTCAGAAACGGAACAGCAGGGTCCTTGAGCGGCGTGACGGCGTTCTCGGCGGTGATGGTCGCAATCGCCTTGTGGCCGTACGCGAAAGAATCCTTTAGATACTGGACGATCTGATCTTTCGTCTGGATCGCATCCGGCCCATTGGAACCGATGCCTTCATCCGGTGCCACGGGGGGCGTCTTGCCAAGAATCGCGTCGAAAAAGCGATTATTCACGGTCGCGATGTGCTTCACCTGCTGCGCAAACGTGCGCACTCCCTTGAACTCGCCGTTGGTTGGCGCGAACGAATACTTGTCGTCGGGCATCGCTTGAGCCAAGCCGACGATTTCGCGTTCCTCAATTGTTAGCTGGAAGTCGAGAACCGAAGTGATGCTGGGCGGCCCCGGAGGCATCGGCGGACGGCCGCCACCCTGCTGCGCTGATACCGCCGTTCCCGCAACCAGGGTTCCCAACAGCAGAATTCCCACACCCACACACGTTTTCATGGCATCTCCCCCTTGGTTTGCCGACCGAACTCTATCGCGACCCACCTTGCCTAACGAGCTCGAAGGACGTGCCTGTCAATGGCTTTGGCCACTCCCGCCTGTTCGTTCGAGAGCGTAACGCTCCACCCGAACGCTTTCAACGCGGGAACGCAATTGCCCATGACCACTGGTAAGCCTGCATATTCTAACATTTCGCGGTCGTTCCAGTTATCGCCGATCGCCATGACGTTCTCTCGAGGAATGCCGAGGCGTCTTGCCAATTCCGCCAGGGCCACACCCTTGTTCACGCCGAGCGCCAACACGTCGAGCATGGAAAGGTTCCTGTGAGGATATTCGGTGAGGGCAAGCGTAAATTCTCTCACGATCGGAAGCGCCTCCAATGCCTTCTTCGCGCAATTGATTCGTTCGCAATTGTCGAGAAACAGGATTTCGACGGGGTCATCTTCGTCAAGACAGGCTGTCAAGGGCGTGATTTCCGCAACGTGTTCGCGATGTCTCCGCAAATACCCGCCGACAAATGGTCCGTCCCAGTCCACGCGCTCAAAAACGATTTGTTTCGCAAAAGGGCGATCGAAGATGACTCCCGCGCACGAGCGAAACTCGGCGGTCCCATCCAATACTTTCCGCGCCGTGGCGGCGGGCAACAGTTGACGAAAATGCGTCTCACCCGCGGCGGACTTGATCAGCGCTCCGTTGCTCACGATAAGGTGCGCGTCGCATGCGAGCTCGTCGGCAATGGCTCGCGCCGAATCGTACCTGCGCCCGGTGACGATCACAATCTCGATCCCTCGCGCCGTCGCCTCCGCGATGGCGCGCGCGTTCTCCACGGATAGTAGCGACTGGCCGTCCAGCAGTGTCCCGTCCAGGTCCATCGCGATTAGTTGAATCGGCACTCATCCATTGTACCGTGAGCGAATCGCCGAGACTCCTGGTGCTGCGGCGATTTATGCGGTGAATGGCCGTGCCGAAAGAGGTGAGGAACCTCGTGGCAGGCCAATTTCAGCGGGTGAAGATCCTCGTCCGGAATGCTGAGGGAAGCAATCTCCGCACTGGCCTTGCCGTGCCGGTCCGATAACGCGCTTTGGACGTGGTTACTGGGGATGGAAAGCAATAGCACCAGGGAAGCCCAGAGAGCTTCTTCACCTGGAAACGTAAGGGCCTCCGCCGTGGTGCCAACCCGCTCCACGTCGTAGAGACCTGAAGGCGAACTTCATCTCGCGGACTTCGCCCTTGTTTAACCAATTCACATGTGCCGATTCCTCGTTGTCCGTGTTCGGACGAGAGGGCTATCTGAACGCGGAAAGAATCTCAGTTCGACTCCCGACAGAGCAACAGATCGTGACTACGACCGGACAAAAGGCCGGCTTACCGGGAGTGGTGATGTCGGTGATGTCGGTGATGGTGGTGACGCGCTGGTGCCGCGCTGACGATACCTGCAACCGCAGAAACCGCGATTAGAGCCATCAGCAGAGATAAAATCTTAGAACGCCAAGAACTCATAACGCCTCCGTAATAGGGCCGGATACTCCGAACTCAGTCAATCCTCGATTCGTATATTGGACTAGATTGTAAGGAATACGGTTGCCCACAACTGTGCTAATGCGGACATGCCGTCGAGGGTGTCCCGTATCGCGCCGAGGGCTGTCGATAGATCTCTTCCGCAGTGTGGCAGGGAAGTAAGGCAAAAATTGGAGCGGCCAAGGTTCTTGAAATGCGCGGAGGCGAGGCTGTATAGGGGCAGTCTCGTTTTTCCTCTGCATCAGTTACCGATGGGCTCCCCCTATAGCTGTGTAGGTGTTAGGGTAGTGGAATCACGGTTGATTTGCGGCTTGGGACCATTGTTGGGCCCTTTCTGGGCTCGAAAATTCGGGCATTGAGACCCTTCTCTCCGCGGGTCAGACTCTCAGAGATGTGAAGTAGTACTTCACTTGGACGGTTTGCGTTAAACAGGCCCCGGGCAAAAAGGATCGGCGTATATTGAGGTCTAGTGGCGCCGGAGCGAGTCAAAGGAGAGAGGTATGGTCTCTTCCTTCATGGGACCGATATGTTTGGCATTGATTCTACTTTCCGGAGGCGCGTTCCTCACTTGAAGCTGGCCATCGAGAAGTCGACGTAGACGCGAACACGATGGCGATCGTTAAGTCGTACCTTGGCGAACGTGCATCGGATCGAGTCCTCGAGAGCCGCAACGGAACTCCACTGGTCAACGGGAATGTGAATCACTTTGTTCTGAAACCACTCTGCAAGAAAATCGGAATCTCTGTCGGAACGACTCATGCGTTCCGGCACGGAAGAGTCTCCGTTCTCCAGCAGAATGGTGTTCCCGGTGATTTGATCAAGCGCTGGGTTGGGCATTCATCGCTCAAGACAGTGAGCATGTACAGTCACATCACTCGGGAATTCAGGAAAGAGACGGTTTCGAAATTGGGATAAATGAGGCCGATCATGGTCCCCCCGTGGCCCCAACTTGAAGCACCTAAACCAGTGATGTAAAGTATTTTAACCTGTTAAGTCGGAGGGCGTGTAGCTCAGTTGGGAGAGCGCCTCGTTCGCAAAACGGGGCGAGGCACTGAAAACACGCGAGATATTCGGCAAGTCTTTTCTTCTCTCCGCCCTGATTGCCACTGATTGCCACTCGTTGCCAGCATTTGACACTTAGACCGCCACATATTCCGCCACATGCATGTTGTTTTTGCATTTTGCGGTTTGCAGCGTAAGGCAATATTGTCCTATCCTACTCCAACCGACAGCGCACGAACTGACCGCCGCCGAAACAGACAAATGCCATCTCGATACCACAACGTCGTCGAGTTCGATCACCATTGTGCGAAGGATTATGCAAAAGGTTTGCCAACTCTGGGGAAAGTCTCCAGCCCCCACGCGCTAGCCGCCTGCCATTGATATCGGGGAACCTACGGGCACGTTCCTTTAAGCACCTCTGATGTACCGTTCTTTATCACACAAGATTTTTCACTCCACCCACCCGGCACCGCAGTTCCCCTAATCGCTTCTAGAAACTCATCATAGACTGCAAGTCTTGTGATGATTCTTATCTGGTAGTTTCCTGGTGCCAGTGTGAATTGGGCTTGTTTGAATCCAGGACTTACATCTCCTATATGTACCAACCTGGGACTAAACGTACTTTTCGCAAACTGTTCTAATCTGTCAGGTGCGCCCTTGGGGGGAATAGTAATTATTTCTAGGTCTACGCCGCGAATCGGACCTTTGTTTTCGTTGAGCATCATCACGGGAAGGTCTCCGCTATCACGAGCTAAGGCAAGGAAGGAAACGTAACCTGAGCCGCCCCGTACTTCTCCCATAGTCGCATCAAAGTCGTGCTGGTTTTGTTTAAGTACATCCGCAAAGTGATCCTGCTGCGTTTTCAATAGTCCTGCAAATCTATCGTCTTCTGCCTTTTTCTTGTCTATGTCAGCTTGGCGGTCAATGTTGCGTTGCTGGTATAGCGTCGCAATTTCAAGAACAAGAAACCCACCGAAGACCAGGCACCATACTGCCTTGGCCCTCGAATTATCCGGTGGCAAAATACTCACGATAGCTGCGACGAATGCAAGAATGCCGATGTAGATTCCGACTGGAGCGTGCGTGGGGTGCCGCCAGATATACAGCGCCCAGACGGTGAGAATAATGAGGGTAAGAAAAGGCAGAAACTTACCCATTCGCTTCCCTAGCTTAACGATTGCCCGTTCCATTCCCGCCATCCTACTACACGGTCCCCTTTCAAGGTTGATTCTTGACGCTTCGGTAAGAATCGCGTAAACGTTTAGTCATGTCCGTATTTGCGTGGCCTCTCTGCGTTTGTCTGACGCTTCTAATCCTCGGACTCTTCATTATTTTTCGACATCGTGACGAAATCAGTCGATTCATCGATCGGACGAAACACATTGGCAAGGCGGGTGTAACGACCTCCGATACTACGGCACTTGCGACACAATCAGAGGTCAAAGAGCCGATTGCCAAACCGTCGGCCGCCGATGAACTGCTCAAGACTTTCGATAATCAGCTCCTCGTCGAGCAAGAAAAACTCATCACCGATTTCTTGGATGACAAGAACGTACATGACCATGGGGAACGAGACCGCGTCTTGATCCGTTATCTCGCGTCGTCCTACATCGTCAATCGGTTTGAGTCGGTCTACCATGGAATATTTGGCTCACAGATGCGTGCGTTGGAGATGCTTAATGAGAGCGCGCCACACGGTCTGCCGGTGGCGACCATCGTGGCATGGTATGAACTCGGTAAGGCTGGTTATCCTAGCCTGTACGGGGAAAACGGCGAATATACGTTTGACCGCTGGCTGGACTATATGCGTAGAATGACGCTCGTTGCGACCGTCGATGACAAGGTGCACGCTACAGTCTTCGCAAACGAGTTTCTCAAATATCTGATCCACAATAACTACACGCTGGACAAGCGGGGGTAGCTTGATTCCGCGGTCGATGACTTCGGGTGTCGCCTTCGCCACTCGGCCCGCGCTTCGCTGAGTTGAACTGAGAACGCGGATACAGTCGGCTTGCCATCGCCGCCATAGCTCACCGGATATACCAGCCCGCGCATTTGTTTCCCGAAGGCAATCAACTCCGCGTCAGACATCGCAGCGAGCCGCGCGCGAATGGCGTCAACGTCTACGGATTCTCGAAGCGACAGGTGGCTTAAATCGTGGTACGGCTGCATGGTTCACTTCTGGCGTTCGCCGTCGAACACTTCTTTGGCTTGACGTTTGAACTCTTTCCCGGCGGGCGTGTTGGGGAACACGGCTCCTACCTTCTTCGCAGCCTTAACGAAATTTAAATTCGGATATTCATAGGCGACATCGTTAAATTGTCCGACAAGTTCTAACTGCTCGGCGGTCAACTCCGGTTTGCGGGGCATGGCGCAATTCTACTTCGAAACACCGATGGCGATCTACGTCGGTTCTTGACGCATCAGTAAGAATCGCGTAAACGTTTACCACTATGGATGTATTCGCCCGAGGAAATGGAAACTCACATCTTAGCGCGTGTGGCAGAAGTCGAAATCCTTAACGGCATGTCCCCGGATGTCCAAGGGTAGGCGCGACAACCTGGAACGCCTTTTGCGTTCTGCATCGGAACGGCAAGAAATATTGCGCATTCAGAACTTCAAAACAGCCAACATGCCCTTACCTGAAGGCAAGACGCCCTGGCCAAAACTGCTCGAATTCTTGGAGCATGGCTGGGTTATTTCGGCGGTTGGGACTGTAGGGACTCTTGTGGGGTTCTTTTACACTCCCATCTTGGCTATATGTGGAGTAGCGATTCTGCTTGCATTTCACAGAGTCGGCGTTGTTCGCGGGCAGAAAATGAGGGCACAAATTGCGGCATATGCGGCCTTGTTCTTGATAACTACTTTTGGTTTATATGGAGCGGATGTAGCGATCAAGAAAAATCTCCCGCATATTCCGACTGTTTCAGAAATGGCTACGGCAATCGTTTCTCGTTTGCCACAAGCACCCCCCTCGCAAACATCGCAACAATCTGCACCCTCTACAAGAGTCAGGGTCAAACCTACAGAAGAAAACGACCTAGATAGGATACAGAAGTGGACGCTGCATGATTTGTTTATGTCTGATTTTAGGGTAACCCTCAGGAGCTCCGACACCCGTGCAGAACCGATACCTGGACTAAAAGTACCGATAGAATTCTCCGCTAATGTCGATATGAATACGCGGACCAAGTTTCTGATGTTCTACATTCCGCAATCGCCGCGAACTTACGACTTGTGCGTGACAGCTGCTAATATTTCTCAAGATATTGCACGGAAGTATCCGCCAGTAGAAGTGAAGGGGAGGGCTCTCGGTGACTCCCCAGGCTGGTCTTCATCAGATGCGGTTTTTAATGGTGTTGTTTATGTTTACCACGAGACAGATCTAACTACCGATGATATTAGAAGATTGACCGAGGGATATAAGACACTTGGCCTGTCCCCAGTTTTTAAAACCTCTGACTACCTAGAGATCAGAAAGTACGAAGCAATTAAGCAATATCGTGACGCTACGGCAAAATCTAGTCCGCAGTCCCGGCCGTCTCCACAGTAAGTTACTTGTATTCTAGATTGGAAGACGCGATTAACCGATGGAGTGTTCCGTGGTCGAATTACCGTAGGAATTTCCCAAATTCCGGTTGCCTGAGCGGAGACGCTCGACAACTTTATCGTCGCCAAGAATCGCGTGCCAGGTGTCGGGTTGAAACCCGCGCCCACGATTTGCGCCTGATAGGTTCCTGGCGTCGCGGTCGGAGAAAACGGCAGAGCGGTTGCGCCAGGAACGTCCCCACCATTCGCGTCCGTAATCGTCAAACTTCCCGTGGCGTCCGTGATTGGCGAATCCGTTGTGTTCCACGTCGAACCGAGAATGACGCTCCATAAAACGGGGCAATCGTTTCCAGGGAAGAAAACGAACCGTTGTTGAATCGTGATGGGAAGTGGTGTTGCGGACATTTCATATCTGCGTAGCGTTAGCTTGGCGCTTGCATTTGCAGGCCAGAATTAGCCAACCGGAGCGATTCGAAACGACCGGCATTGTGCCGTGTCCATTGAAACATCTCGCCCAACTCTTCCCGTTCACGCCTTCCGCCCAGGCATCGGCGGCGCTCTGCACTTCGCGCTTTATTTCGATGTCATTCTCTCGGTCGGCCTTCTGCACATATTTCGGCTGAATCCGGTTCGCCAACTTCATGCAGGTAAGCGCGTGCTCGTACACTCTTGTTCGGGTCAGTCCGAATCTCTTGCCAATAGCGGCGTACTTCTCGCCTGCCTTAGTTGCCGCTTCGATTTGAGCGCGGCTCGGATGAAGGCAAATCGGACATTCCCAACTCACGGGTCCACCGCTGAATCGATTAGAGTCTGGATCTCAAGTTGGATTTGCACCGCGCGGCGGATTTCCTTGACGCGTTCGGCGAAAGTGTCTGGTTCCAGTTCGTCACCGAAGATGGTGCGCGTAATGTGCTCGGACACGACGTCCCAAGGAATTGGCGCGGCTTTGCGCGCTGTCACGTCAGCGACTACTCCGCTAGCTACGTCTCGAATTAAATCCATCTTGATCGCTTTCCGCGGGAGCAGGGGCGCGGGTAATCGGTCCGCACCCCCTCGGTAACCGGCGCCGGAGGAGATCCAGCGCTCCCGTTTTGGGCGACCTTCGAGGGTATCGCCCAAGATCAATCTTTCCGCTCGCTCACGGTCAGTCGCGCTTCTGTGACGATATGCCAATGGCGAGCGGCTTGTGCGCCGCGGCGTCTTTGCGGTTAGCCAAGATCGTTAGGCTTCGCCGGTCTCCACGAGATGCCGGAACTGGGGCGGAACCGCATCGAGTGCGGCTTTGTCGAGGCTATTTGGATCCGGCTGTCCTGGTCGCGGAATCGCGCGAATTCCAAACGCTGAATCTGGCGCATCGGAAAATGGAACCGAAGTAATCGAATCCGGTCGGATTTTGTTCAAGTGATCGCGCTCGGCTTTTTCGCAATCCTCGGACTGTTGCGCATGTAGGTCCGCTAAATCGCCGTGCGCTTTGCTCAGTTTCTTGAAATGCGAAGCTACTTTTCGGTGTGCCGCGCCTTCGTTGCCGGCGCCGGATTTGTTGCCTTCACTTACATAATGCGCGTGCAGTTCGTCGGCGGCATCGCGGGCTTCCGCGTGCTTTGCGCCGGACGCCTTGAAGAAATCTGAGTCTTTCATTTCGGTTTTCTCCTCAGTCGCCGTACGACAATTTCGGTCGCTGTCCGAGTTCAACCAACGCCGCGTTCAATCGTTCAATAAAAGTCTTTTCGGCTTCATCTTCTTCGCGGGGATTTTCGAGAATCACTTGCTTGAGCGCGGAGAGAAACTCGGCGGACTCCGGCTCCGCTTCTTTAAATCGTGTTTTCTCTAGCGGCGCATACTTGGCGATTTCTTCCGGGTCAATTTGCGACTCGTCGTAAATGACGTGCGTCGCCTTCAGCTCGTCGCCGTCAAAAAGTTCTTGCCACAAAAACCCATCGCTGTCTCTATGGAGCTTCGTGATCAGTTTTGGCGTCGGAGTTTCTTTCGGCGTCGGCGTCGGTATCGTATCCGCTTCGCTTCGCGTGAAACTGGATCGCCGCGCAGGCGGTTCTTGTGTAGGGACAGTGGCGAGTGAGGTTCGATAGATTCCTTCAGCGAACAATCTGCGAATTGGTTGAATCGCATTTCCCACCTCCGTTTCCTCGGCATCGGTATCGTCGCCAAGAAAAGTTCTTGGTTCTGGTCGGAACGATTCGCCGCCAGCGATTGCGGCGGTTGCGATGGGAACGTCAGGCGCAAACAATTTGTGAAATGGCGGTCTTTCAAATTCAAGGTCGGCATCGTCTGCGGTATCCAGAGGCGGTTTTACTTTCGCGAAATAGCCAAAAGGTTCTGGTGTATCTGCCGGCACGGGCGTCTCAACGGGTCCGGTCGTGCCGTACGGTGCGCGGGAGACTATTTCCGGCATTTCTGCGAGCGGTAGGTCGGGAAGGTCTGCCATCTTGTTTTCTCCAACTCCAAAAACACCATGGCAAAAAAAACGCACCGATGATAGTCACATTCTTAAACTATTTTCGAGGTAAAGGAGGCGATTTCAACGCTTCCTCAAGGCGGCGGTTAACGACAAGGAGGCGTCAGTGGGTTCGATTTCGGGAGGAACGAGAATCATCACAAAGCTGATTATCACTCGGAGCAACAACGCGAGGAGGAGGGTTAGCATTGCAAAGCGCCACCACGGGCGAACTTGCAGGAGAAAGAGTATTACAACAGCTATGGTGACTGGTATCCGCGTAAGCCCCCTGACAAATGCATTGGACACCCTAAGCACGGCACCGCAGCTTTGGCATTGAAATTGAACCGTCCTCATCGCTTTCAGAGGAATTTCTTGACCACACGTCGGACACGGAAATGCTATCAGGTCCGGCCAAAGTAACTTGTAAACGAGCTTCATTTTGACCTCGCTAAGGCCCAATTTTGGATGCCGCACCACATGCCAGTCCCATCGGCGTGGGGGTGGGGACGGGAATCAAACTACATTATCGGAATTCAACTAGCCCACGGCAAATTTTTCCGGTTGAATCGCGTCACGGGTCTTGGATTACCGCCCAGCGGCCAGAATTGCGCGCCACAAGAGTTACAGCGGAATTGCCCCCCTCCCACAGTGACGTGCAGCGGATTCCCACATGTCGAGGTTGTTGACGTGCAGAGACCAGGCACCGCGAGCACGATAGGCTCAGGTCTCGGATCGCGCTTGGGAATGATTGAGATCACGCCTGCCGCGATGCCTTTGAGATAGTTAACGAGGCCCAGATTATCGCCGCCGGATCGCAACCGGTTCAATGCCTGGCTAAGCGCGTCCACTTGATCATCGTGAAACCCATTCGGGAACGAGGCTAGTTCGTCCTCCAGATCCGCAACCCATGGCGCATCGGCAGGGAACAGCACGCGGCTGGATTTGTAGTAGCCGGTCGTCGCGCTAGCTCTGGTTTCCTTGTCTTTGTCAGCCTTGACGGCGATCACGGGATAGTTCGTCGCCAGCTTCAATTCCTGAATCAATGACTGACCAGAGGCGCGATCCTCGATGAGGACTTCATGGGGGTGCCAATTCTCAGCCTGCAAGGCGACTTGGCGCTTGAGTTCTGGAAATTCCCACTTACCGCGGACCAGCGAGAGCAAATAAAACCCATTCGACGTCTCACCAATCGTGACGCCCACGGAATAATCGTTCGTCGCGCCAGTCTTGAACGAGGTATCCCACGATTGAACGATGCGCGAGAATTTCTCTGGTACCTGCTGATATCGCCTGAACCATTCCCGTTTGAAAGTCACGCCGCTGGCGGCATTCGTATTGCCCTGGTAGAGGCATTCGAAATTCCGGCTGCCAATGTCGCGCTTGATCTGCTCTAGAACCTCGACGGGAAACTGACTCGGCCACAACGCCTGTCCAGGCTCACGTCCAAGCGGATCGTTTGCCATCGCGAACGCCGGCAGATGCAGAACTGTCCATCCGGCCTGCTGCAGGATCCAGCCCATCGGGTCACGGTCTGACCAGCGCGTGCCGATGGCGAGTACCCGTCCTGTGGGAGTCAAGCGGGTGAAAGCTACGTTTTGGATCCAGTCAATTGTTGAGCGGCATGTTACTTCCGAATTTGCTTCGGCTGCGTCTTTGATCAGATCGTCGAGAATCAGTAGCGATGCGCCCTTACCAGTGACCGGACCTCCCCGACCAACTGCCGAATATTCACCGCCCCGCGTCGTCTCGAATCTGTAGGCAGCCGCACTATCCGCCGAGAGTTGAGTGCCTGGAAATATTTCTCGAAATGTCGGATCGCCAATCGAATTGCGGACGCGCCTGCCCCACGTCTCGCTTAGCTCGCTGCCATAACTGACGCTGATAATTCGCTCCAGCGGATTCCGACCCAGCGCATACGCCGGCACGATGATGTTTCCAAGCAGGGTCTTGCCAATTCGCGGAGGCGTGATGATCGCTAGCCTACGAATGTCTCCACTGATCAGCCGTTCTAAATGCGCGATCATCAAACGATGCGCAGAAGATAGTTCGTAGCTTGGCTGTATCGCCATGCAGAACCGAGAGAGACTGTGACGCGTCAGCGACAAGCGAAGAGGATTCACACCAAAACAGTAATTAAAAAAACGCACCTATCAAATAACCAAATGCAAGAATCAGGTTTATACTCTCGTCATGTACTGCTCAGGCTGCGTACATCTAGAGCGTGATCGCGTCGATCAGCAAATTATTGACCGTATTCCGTACCGCACTATTTCCCTTTGGTCCCGCTTGTCCATTGCCGCACTTAGCCGACACTCCATTCACGTCAAAGCCATGATTAGGGAACGCATCCGGACGCGCTCGCCCAGCGAACGCGCTGCACACGGCAATGAGCTACTTTCGCGCGTCGAGAAAATAATCACAGACACAGAAGAAATTGTGACCTTGGCGAGGTCAAGCAAAGACCTTCGCGCGGCGGTATCGGCTTTAAACGCTCTCACCAAACAAATTGAATTGGTCGGCAAACTCTCTGGCGGTCTGCCGAGTGGCGCACTCACCCTCAACTTGACCAGCAACACGTCCACCACTATCAACCTCGGCGACGACGATAAAGAGCTTGCCATTTGTGTCGGCGAAGCAACCCACGGATTCGATGTCGCCGAGCTATTACGACTGAAATCTATCGCTGAAAGCACCCCTATTCCCGTCTGATTACCACCTGCCGCTAACTGGAACGTTTCGCGTCTTTTTCACCCTTTCCCACTCTTGTTACGGAAAACTGTTCCGAGAGGAAATGACCACCTAACACGTATTTTAGACGTGATCGTGCCGAAAATTTTCGCGCCTGCCACACCTGTCCCTGGGGCGAACGTGGGTATAGCGCTGGCGTCTTGAGTGGCTAGAGAACGCCTGCGAGACGGCTGGGATCGTCGGCGTTAGTCCTCACATCTTGCGACATACCTTCGCCACTAGACTGGCAGACAACGACGTGCCTTTGGAAGTCATTGCCGCGCTGCTTGGGCATGGTGCCAACGAACACCGAATGACGCTACGCTACGCACACATGAAGATGGGGCGGCTACGCGATGCGGTCGCAACTCTCGTTCCGAAACCTATCCTGGTTCAGAAACAGCCACAGGAAGGGAATCAAACCGCCACACATTCCGCCACAGTGGCTATTCCTGACGATTTGGTAGAGCGGTCGGCGTAGTGAGTGCTAGTGAAGTGGCTGTGTTTGTTGTACGTTAGACCGATGGGCGTGTAGCTCAGTTGGGAGAGCGCCTCGTTCGCAACGAGGAGGCCGCCGGTTCGAGCCCGGCCACGTCCACCATATTTTCAATCACCTAGGCCGACTTTCTCATCACGACCAGTTGCCCAAGCTGCCCGACTGGGCGGGACGTCTCGAAGCCAGTTCCGGTTTTTTCCGTCCAGGCCAAGCGGAAATCACGCTGTTCGCGCAGTTTCGTACAGCGCTCAAAGACGTGGCTCGGTCCTACTCCGCATGTCCGATTATCCGAACTGATCAGGAGTTAGCCTAGATCTTTCGCGGAGAATGTTGCCGGCGATTTTTTCACTCGGGTCGTCGTGATCACCACGACGCTGATCAAGACAAGCAGAGCCCCCAGAATCGTTCGTCGGCCAAACGTTTCGCCACCCAGGAAATATCCGAGCAGCACGGCCACAACTGGATTCACGTATGCGTAGGTCACGACCTTTGTTGGCGACTCATGATGAATCAGCCACAAGTAGGCTGTAAACGCCATGATCGAGCCGGCGACCGTCAGGTAGAGCAACGAAAGCCACGCTGCGCGGGAGATGGTCCACAGGTGAAAATCGCGAACTTCGCCCAGCGCGGCCGCCGTAATAGCCAAGAAGACTCCGCCGATGATCATCTGCACTGCCGAGCTCATAACTGGGGAAGGCGGAAGCGGTAGTTTTCGCGTGAGCACCGACGCCACCGACCAACTCAGCGCTGCGACGATGATCGCCACGGCGCCGGCCATGTCGATCGGCGCCCCTCCGAGGTTGAGCGAGCGGCTCATCAGAACCGCTACCCCGCCAAGCCCGATCAAAAGGGCCAAGGCCAAGCGGACGGTAAGCCTCTGGGTTCGCAGGAGACTGATTTCCCACAGCGCCATGAAAGCGGGAGTCGTGGCCATCATAACCGCGGCGATTCCCGAAGGCACGCGCTGCTCAGCCCAGTACACCAGGCCGTAGTCGAGGACGAAGAACAGGATCGCGAGCAAAGATGCTGACGCCCATTGGACCCCGCTTGGGGAGGGCTCGCCGTGCGCGATTATCCAGCCATAAAGAACGAGTCCCGCAATCAAGAATCGCATCGCCGCGAAAGGGAACGGCGGAACTTCGCGGACGCCAACACGAATTGCGAAATAGGTGGATCCCCACACCAAATAGAGAATCGCAAAAGCTAACACGGTTTTCCACATTGGTGGATGTGTGAAGGCCTGCATTGTAGATTCCTACCGACAATCTATCAATTCCCTCGCCTGATTGCTCCCCCCTGATCAGGCCAAACCCGCAGGTAATTCACATGCCCGATTAGCCCCCGAAGTGTCTCCTCGGAGTGTGCTACGGTACACTGTGCGCTGGATTAACTTCTTTCGCCGCCAGAACCAGCCCAGCCGTACTCGGAGAGTGGAACACTTTCCTGAGCGGCGCCGAGCAAAACGCATGTCAGCCGCGATACCCGTCCTGCTTTATGGCAGGCTCAGCGATGAGCCCTTCCATGAAAATACTGAGACGATCGACGTGTGCGAATATGGCGGACTAGTGACAGTCTCGGAGGATATCAATGATTCGCAGACGCTAATCCTGACGAATGCGCAAACCGATCAAGACGTCGCCTGTCGGGTGGCTCGACTCGTTCGAACTGAGAGAGGCCATAGGCTGGCCGGGCTGGAGTTCCTTCGGCATTCGCCACGCTTCTGGGACAGCCGAAGTCAACGGATAACCGCGTAATTCCGGATAAACGCTCCGATAACAAGTCAGGTACGAGAAGATGGTACACATTGGTGGGCATCAACTCTCTCGCGCGAATGCGTGCAATCGAAATCTGGTGCAACCGTCCCGTCGAAAGCGCAATCTACTTGGGTGGCCTGGCGTCTTCGGTACAGCGAGGCGCGAACGATGAGCTTCTCCCGGCTCATTTTGTTGTCCACGATCTTGCTGTTCGCTTCCGCGCAGGCGCCCCAGCAAGGCGGCTTCATCTATATGGACGGGCAGAGTTTCCCTCCCGCCGACCCGCGCGAAAAGGCCGAGTGGACCTTTGCCCGCTTCCACTACGATCTCGGATCTCAATACGGAAGATTCGGTTTCGAGCGATGGGCGGCTGACTATCCCAAGGCCGATCGCCAATTCATTCCCGGCGTGCGTCGCCTAACTCGACTCGAGGCCCGATCCACTGAACAGATTGTCGACGCCAATTCCGACGACCTCTTTGACTGGCCATGGATCTACATCGAAGATCCCGGTGGCTGGAGACTGAATGAATCGCAGGCCGCCCGCCTCCGCCGATATCTGCTCCGTGGCGGATTTCTCATGGCCGACGATTCACACGGCGATTACGAGTGGCAAGTGTTGTCGGAAGGCATGCACATGATTTTTCCGGATCGGCAGATCGAAGACCTATCCAACAACGACGAAATTTTTCACGCCGTCTACGACCTCGATGACCGCGTACAAATTCCAGGCACGCGTTACATTTGGGGACGCCGTTGGCCCGTCGGTCCCGACGAAGCTGTGCCCAAATGGCGTGCCATCCGGGACGACAAGGGCCGCATTATGGTCGCCATCTGCCACAATTCCGACGTCGGCGACGCATGGGAATGGGCTGACAGCCCCGAATATCCCGAGCACGAGGCATCGGTCGCATACCGCCTCGGCGTGAACTACGTCATCTACGGTATGACCCACTAGAGCCGGGCGGTTCCGGTAAGTTGTGTCTATTCCCGCCTCATGGAGTGGCGAGCAACCGCCGCGTGGTCTCTTGGTCTGCTCCACGCGGAATAAGGATCGATCCCAGAAGAATTCCGTCCTGAAACTCCCACGGGCCTAGCGCTCCCAAACGGTTTTCCAAGGGCCTAGGAGGCCATATCCAGTGTCACCTGGATGCGTCGCGCGGGTTTTTCGCACCTTTCGAGTAAAGCGCAGGCTGCAGCGCGACTTTCGGTGCTTCCCACGGGAAATTCCTCTGGCCGTGGCAGGGCAGTGCTGTTCGATACGCTCACGAATTGCCTCCGAGATGCTCTAAAATCACGTTGGCAATTGGCCGTCGCGTGCGTATGTTTCCCGCTCCGCTCGGTTCATGCGTTCAAAGGCTTCTTGCCAGGCTACGCGGTGGATTTCAACGGACTGCCGGGCGCGCGGCCTTCGGCGCGATCGCTGAGTGGTTGTGCCGATGAAGCGTTTTGCTGCTATTTTCCCGCTTTCTTGGCGGCATCCGCGCTTTGCTTGCAGCGGTCTTGCAGGCTGCTCGGGACCTGGCCACAGCGACTGAATGCATCGGCGGCCTCAGAATAACGGTTCAAGCTCTGCAGACCCAAGCCGAGAACGAAGAGGTCTGTCGGATCCGGTCTGGCCGCGAGCCGCACCGATTGCTGAAGTTCTTTCACCGAGTCCTCAGGGTCCTGGCGGCGGAAATAGACGAGACCCAAACCGCTGTGGGCCGCGGACAGAAGGCCGGACTCGGATTGGGCAAACTGAGCGTCGGTGATATTCACGGGTTTCGTCAGTGTGGGGATGATTTCCATGGCGCGTTTCTCGTAGTGCTCCGCCTTGTCGAGGTTCTTGAGGGCGTCCGCACTCTCTGGCTTGAAGTCGTGGGGAATCATCCAACCAACGATCACGAGCACGGACGCGTCATTCGGATTCAGCGCTAGAGCCTTGTCCGCGTTGGTATAAAAATTCTTGGTGTCCTGTTTCGTAGAGTAAGCCTGTGTCAGCGCCGCGTAAACGGATTCGGCATACCGGCTCACCGGATACTTCTGAACGAAGGCTTCGCCGATGCGGATTCTTGTATCCGGGTCCTGCGGATTCGATCCGTAAAATGCTGTGTAAGCCGCTTCCTCCGCAGGATCGACTCTTGGAAGGGCTGGTGCAGGAGCTTGGTTCAGCTGACGCACCTTCAACTGCTGACTCTGATCCTGCTGTTGCTCCCCGGCAGGAACGAGATTCGGATTGGTTCCCTGGGCGCGAGAAACCGCCCCAAACGCGAGGTTCACGGCGAATGTAATGGCCAATGCGCGAATTGCAGGTCGCATGAACGTGCCCGTCACTTTAGGTTTCCCCTCTCTGCAAAGGCTGTCTGGGTGACCTCCGCATGAGACCATTGGAACGGGGATGTGGTTGCCCACATTGTAAGGGGAGATCAGCTAGACATCAAGACTCCCTCCAGCGCGAAAAGACTCGTTCGCAACGAACAGGCCGCCGATTCGGGCGCGGTCAGGTCCGCCAAGTTACATCGTCGTTTCAAGCTCGGGATCGACTGCGAAGCTCGATTCCTTGGTCTCTGTCGTCACCTTATTCGAAGCCATCAGCGATGAAAGATCGGTGGGTTCCTCGAGCAGATCCGCAAGGAGGAGCCGCAAGTTGCCGGGGTTCGTGGAATAGGAAAGCCCGGTCTGGATGTCAACTTCGCCCGCGCGAATCAGCTTTTCGACCTGGTCGTCGAAGCACTGCATTCCTTCTGTGGAGCCATCGCGCATCGCATCGAGCAGGGTTTTTCCCTCGCCCTCGCCCTTTTGAACGTATTCACGCGTTCGCAACGTTGCTTTCAGAATTTCAAACGCAGCCACTCGCCCTTTGCCGTCCTGTTTGGGGATCAAACGCTGCGAAATGATGTAGCGGAAACTCTTGGAGAGACGCATGCGCACTGCGTTTTGATCGCCGAGCGGGAATGCTCCGACGATTCGCTCAACGGTCTTTGACGCATCGATCGTGTGCAGCGTCGAATAGACCAGGTGTCCCGTCTCCGCGGCCTCTAGCGCCACTTCAATCGTTTCGCGGTCGCGCATTTCACCTACCAGGATCAGTTTCGGCGCTTGCCGCAGCGCGGCTCGGAGAGCCAGCGCGAAGCTCGGCGCATCGCTATGGAGCTCCCGCTGGTGTACGGTGGACCGCTTGTGCGAGTGGAGAAACTCGATAGGGTCCTCGATCGTAATGATGTGGCAAGCTTTCTCTTCGTTAATCTTGTTCACGAGTGCGGCAAGCGTCGACGACTTGCCGCTACCAGTCGGTCCGGTCACCAGTACGATTCCCGGTTGCAGTTCGGCTGCCTCTGCAAGCTGCGTCGGCAGGTTCAGCGCTTTGAAGTCGGGGACGTTGCTGGCGATTACGCGCATTACGATTGCGCAGCTACCTCGCTGGGTGAAAATGTTCACGCGGAAGCGCGAGAGCTTCGGCAGGCTGTAGGAAATATCGCACGAGCCTTCCATTCTCAGCTTTTCCACAGCGTGAGCGTTTCTTCCGATCAGGTCGCCGGCTATTCGCGCCGTATCTTCGGCGCTCAGCACGCCCACACCCGCAATCTTTAGTTGTGCAAGTTGCCCGCTGATCTCCACCTGTGGAGCCCGGCCGGGAGAAAAGATCAAATCGCTGATCTTCTCCGACGCGCGAAGCATCGACGCGATAACGGTCGCTGTGGGTACCGGTCCTGCGGCTGCGGCCGGCTTTGCGGCTGGCGCAGTCGGGGCGGGTGATTGTGACTGGGTGGAGCCCATAGGATTCTCCTAGCAGATGACGTCGCGGTGGCCCGGGCAGGTAGGACCGGGTGTCGCTACGAACTTAAGTATGAAGGACGCCTATGTGTCCAGCCTGGCCAAGATAGCGCAGGTGTCCTCAAACGATTAGCGCCGGCTTTCCACCGCCTATGCCGGCAGAAGGGCGAACCTCTCACGAACGGGATTGTTTTCATGGTGGTCTCAATCTGAAAAAAGTTGCGCCATCCGGCCAGAATTGGCTTACCATCGAGTTACTGTGGTGGCGATAGCATCACGTGGCGAGATTCCTGCTGGCATCGAGTGGTCCAGCGAACCCGAACGGCAATCGGGTCTGTCCAGGTTCCCCGTGATGTTCAAACTTTCAGCTAGGACCGCGTGCGTCCTCGCACTCAGTCTGCTGGCTGTGCACGCTGCCCCGGCGCAAAAGACTCGCGGGCCCATGCCGAATCCCGCTCCACAGGCGCCGACGTCGATACCCGATAGTGTTCCGGACCCGTTTATAGCCATCAGCACGCTCGAAGCAAGCGCTGCTGTCTCCGGCGACGCCGGACGAATAGTTGACTCCGAGGCGTGCGATTCGTGGACGGAGTCTGGGGTTCACAGCCCGACGGTCAGCGCAACGAGACTTGCCGTACCCGGCAGGGCAAGCAGCGAATACCAGCGGGCCTGCGGCGCATTCAAGAGCAAGAAATTGTTGGAGGCCGAGAAACATCTCCGCAAGGCGATTGATTTCTATCCGGACTATCCTTCTGCCTGGGTTGTACTCGGCCAGGTACTGGAGTCAGAAGAGAAGAACCAACAGGCTAAGGCCGCCTGCGCAAGAGCTGAGGATCTTGATCCCGAATATGTGGCGTCGTACCTCTGTCTGGCGGAGTTTGCTGCGAATGATAGCGACTGGACGGATCTTGCGAAACTGTCGGCTCAGGCGCTGGCTCTCGATCCGATTGGTAATCCGTACGCGCTCTATTATGCCGCGGATGCGGGACTGCATTTCAATCAGCTGACCCAGGCTGAAATGCACGCTCAGTCTGCGGTCAAGCTGGATGAGTGGCATCACCTGCCCGAGTTGCATCTACTGCTCGCTCAAATCTATCAAGCCGCCGGGAATGTCGTCGGGGAAGCCGTGCAACTGCGGGAGTTCTTGAAAATCGCGGCCAATTCCAAGGACGCTCCCAGAGCGAGGACTATCTTAGCTCAGCTGGAAGCGTCGCCCGCTAAAGTGCCGTCTGGAAAAGATCCGGCCGCCACGGACCATCCTTCGAAATAAGAATCCTCCGGGCCTATCTGTCCAGTAACCGGCTATCGGGATCGGTGGCCGCTATGGGCGCCCGTTCGCAGCGCCCGTCTCACGCTCGGCCACAATCTTTCGAGCGTTCGCGTATAGCGCTTTCGCTTGTGGGATTGAGGCGATGGCTTTATCCAGCTGCAGATCGTTCTCGAGCGCGACATGGTAACCCTCGTTAAGGCCGAACACGGTCGTAAACACCTCGCGCTTGATCTCCCATTTCAACCATGGAAGATTCTGCTGGATGTCGGTTTCGCTGACCGGTATGCGCTGGTCGGCGAGATATTTCCTGAATTGCGCAATTACAGCGTCATCCACCACAAAATCCTTCGTGACGTCCGGCTTTTCTCCAAGGTAGTAGCGCACGAAATCGCCCACGCCTTGCGGAAGGGGATAGAACACTCCGCGCCTCTCAAGCAGCGTTTCGAAGTCATCTGGCTTAGGAGCAGCGACAGCCACATCCGGCGTGATTCCGCCCTGGCCGTACACTTGCCGTCCCGTGTCGGTCAGTTTCACCTCGGGAGCTTGCGGCGGCTGCGGGTTGTAGTGGTAATCGTAGAGCGTCTGGTTCTTGTAGTCGCGCTGGATCAGGCGTCCACTCGGAGTGTAATACCGCGCCGTGGTCAACAGGAGCGCGGTGTCCTCGCTCAGCGGAAACTGTGTCTGCACCAGACCCTTTCCGAAGCTTGTCTCGCCCACGATCAATCCGCGGTCATGGTCCTGAATCGCGCCGGAAACAATCTCTGAAGCCGACGCGCTCCCCGAGTTGACCAGCACGACCAGCGGCACCCCGATGCCCTGATTTCCTCGGACCGCGTAATACGGCCGCTCCGGTGACGATCGTCCGCGGTGAGATACAACCAACTCGTTCTTGTCCAGAAACATGTCGCACATGCCCACGGCCTGGTTCAATAGGCCTCCTCCGTTGCCCCGCAGGTCGATGATCAGGCCGTCCAGCTTCGAAAAGTCCAGCTGTTTCAAAGCGTCCGTCAGGTCGCTGTCTGTCGTTTCGTTGAACGTCAAGACCCGCACGTATCCGATCCCAGGTTTGACCATCTCGGAGTATTCCACGCCGGGCCGCGGAATCTCATCGCGCACCACGGTTACTTCGATCGGCTTGTCCCACCCTTCGCGTCCGAGGGAAATGTGGACCGGAGTTCCCTTTGCGCCCTTCAGCAGGTCGGCGACTTCGGTAGTTGTCAGGCCCGTGCACGATTTTCCGTCAACCTTCAGGATCGTATCGCCGGGGCGAATTCCGGCCTTGTATGCGGGAGAATTAACAAACGGCGCCTGAACAACCGTCTGATTCTCGCGCTGCGTAACAACCATACCAACGCCGTAGTATTTGCCTTCCTGCTCCTCGCGGAATAGCGCGTACTGCTTCGGATCGAAAAAGTTCGAGTGGGGATCGAGCACGTGGAGCATTCCGGGAATCGCGCCGTCGTAGATAACCTTATCGGAGTCCACCGGATCGGCGTAGTTTCGCTCGACCACCGAGAGCACGCGCGTGAAACTCTTCACGGAATCTTGCGTGTCGTCCGAACTCGACGCCGTCGCGCTCGCCTGGGGACCGAAAAACCCCCCTAGCCCTGCCGACACCGCCAGCACCAGTACCAGCAGCAGAATTCCCCGCGCTGGAGAACCGGAAGATTCGGAAGTCTTTACGTTGTCTTTCGATACTCCATGGGATGTTCGCATCTTGCCTCTCGATCTCCCCGAATCATCAGTATAGCACACTGCTTTCGCTCGTTTGACACGCCCGGAAGCCTCTTCTATGATGCAAAAACGGCCGGAGAGATGGCCGCCAAGTTCCGAATGCTTAGCGTCCCGCATCTTATTGTAATCTTTATCGTTGCTCTGATCGTCTTCGGTCCCGAGAAGATTCCCGAGCTTGCGCGCAACCTCGGAAAGCTTATGGCTGAATTCCGGCGCGTGACGGGCGACTTGCGTTCAACCTTCGAGGGGCATCTGCGCGATCTGGAGCGTGAGGCCGATTCCCGGAAGATCGCCGCTCCTGCGGCGTCCCCAGCGGCTGCCATCATGCCTCCGGCCGCTCCTGCCGCCGTCCCTGCGGTGGACTCGCAACCCCTGCCTACGTCGCCCGGGACTGTTCCATCGAACCCGCCGAATGCTGCCGCAATTGCGAATCCGCCAGGTAACAACCCCTCGCCCACTGAGCCGGGCGTCGCACCTGCGCCTCCCGATCCGATGCACGATCCGTATCTGATGCACATGGACTTTCCCCCTCCCGATTCGATCGGAGAGTCCCAGCCTGCTGAGCCGGAGCAAAACCCCGAACGAGTGACCGATGGCAACCGCCGCTCCTCCTGAGCGCACGCAGCGATCGCGCGCCGAGGAAGAGGCCGGCGCGGCGATGTCGTTTTTCGACCACCTAGTAGAGCTGCGCAAGCGGCTGATCAGCGCGCTTTCCGCCGTCGGCGTCGGCATGATCGTCGGCTTGCTCGTCTCCAAGCGTTTCATCAAATTCATCGTCCAGCCGATGCTGGTTGCGCTCCGTAACAATCATCTAGAAGACAAGCTCTACTACACGAGCCCAGCGGGGTATGTAGGTCTGTATATCAACCTGGGTCTGTATCTGGGCGTTGTGCTCGCCATGCCCTGGGTCCTTTACCAAATCTGGCTGTTCGTCGCTCCGGGACTCTACAAACACGAGCGCCGCGCCACCGCCAGTTTCATCGTGTCCGCGATGCTGCTTTTTCTCTGCGGCATTTGTGTCGGATATTTTGGGTTGCTGCCGCTTGTGCTCACGCGGGTGATTGGCTTCGCGGGTGATGGCCCGATCAGCCCGCTGATCAGCGTCAATGAATATTTCAGCTTGATACTCGTCGTGCTGGTGGGCCTGGGCGTCATCTTCGAGCTTCCCGTGGTGGTCTTCATCCTCTCGCTTTTCGGCATCGTCACGCCGAAATTTCTGCTTAAGAATTTTCGCTATGCGATGCTCGTCATCACAGTTCTGGCCGCCATCGTCACCCCCACGCCAGATGCCACAACCATGTTAATTTTCATGGCTCCGATGCTTGTGCTCTACTTCGTCAGCGTGCTGGTATCGTACGTAGTCCTGCGCCGCAAGCGCGCCCGAGCGCTCGCCGAAGGGGAGGCAAAATAGTGTCCGCCGTGACGCCCAGTTCCAAGTCGTGCTGGATTGCACTGGCCGCCTTCCAAGTTTTGTTCGCCGGGGCGTGCGGCCATGATTCGGCACGGCCGAGCAGCCCCGTCAGTGCTTCTTCCACTGCGCCTGCGACTCCCGCGCAGATCGTGATTCCTCCCGCCGACGCGGCGCCTCCGGCCGCTCAGACCGGCGGTTTCGATGGCGCCGAAGCGTATGACCAGGTGGCAAAGCTGGTTGCCTTCGGCCCGCACCCGCCGGCTTCGGACGCAATTCACGCCGTGCAAAAGTACATTCACTCGCAGCTGGAAAGTTTTGGGTGTTCCGTGGACGAAGACGATTTCAACGCTCAGACGGAACTGGGCAGCCTGACGATGAAAAACATCGTCGCGAAAATACCGGGTACGGGGCAGGGAATCATCCTGTTACTGACGCACTACGATACCAAGCGCGTGGACAACTTTGTGGGCGCCGAAGACGCCGGCTCTTCAACAGGCCTGATGCTCGAAATGGCGCGGATACTTTGCGGTCGTCCAAAGCAATCGAGCGCCGCTTGGATCGTATTCCTGGACGGCGAGGAAACGCAGGCCCAGTTTAACTGGAAGACAGCAGACAGTATTTACGGCAGCCGGGAACTCGCCGCCCACATGGCTCTCACGGGTGAACTGAAACGCGTTCGCGCGGTAATTCTGGCGGACATGATTGGTCAGTATGGACTTCATCTTCTCCGAGATTCGGATTCTCCAAAATGGCTAACGGACATGGTCTGGGATACAGCGGCACGCCTTAGATATCAGTCGGTGTTTGTCTCGCAGGCAACCAGCACTGAGGATGATAATCTCCCCTTCCTCGAAAGGCATGTGCCCGTGATAGATCTGATCGATCTGGACGACTACATTCGTCTCGGTTACTGGCACACGTCGCAGGACACGCTCGACAAAATCAGCCCACGCAGTCTTGCGATCGTCGGCCACGTGATTCTGGAATCGGTGAACGCGCTACAGAACAAATTCCACTGAGCAGTGGTTGGGATCGCGTCCTTTGCTTTGGCCTCCTGTGCTACATTTCTTAATCGGACATGGCAACGATTCATGTAAAAAGTGCGGCCGGTTCCTATGCAGTAATTTGCGCGCCTGGCGCGCTCGCTCGCACGGCGTCTCTAACTTCGCACCGGGGCGATTCGACGAGCACTTTTGTGCTTTCATCAGCGAAGGTGTGGCGCCATTGCCGAAGGGCTGTCGCGACGAACATCCCAGGTCGCGCGGGACGCCATCCGATTCTGTTCGATGACCGCGAATCGAGCAAGAATCTGGAAACCGTCGAAGCGATCGCACGCCAACTCGTTAAGGCAGGCGCCGACCGCCAGGCGACGATTGTTGCAATCGGAGGGGGCGTAGTCGGCGACGTGGCCGGTTTCGCCGCAGCTACCTATCTGCGCGGGGTGCGGCTCGTGCACATTCCCACCACGCTCGTAGCTCAAGTGGATAGCGCCGTTGGCGGGAAGACGGGCGTGAACCTCCCCGAGGGGAAAAATCTCGTCGGCGCATTCTACCCGCCGAAAGTAGTCATTGCTGATCCTGCGTTGCTCGCGACTCTTCCGCACCGCGAATACCGCTCCGGCCTCTACGAAGTGATCAAGTACGGCGCGATCGCCGACCCCGAGCTGTTTGCGTTCCTCGAGCAACGCGTGCGCTCGTTGCTGCGGCGCGATCCTGCGTCGCTCGGTTGGATCATTTCGCGTTCGATCGCCATCAAGGCGCGGGTCGTCAGCGAGGATGAACGCGAAGGAGGCTTGCGCCAGATTTTGAATTTCGGCCATACGCTCGGCCACGCTCTGGAGGCTGCCACGAATTACCGCGTGTTCTTGCATGGGGAAGCGATTGCCTGGGGAATGATCGCCGCTTCGATGATGGCTCTTTCCCTGAACCGCCTGCCCCTGATGGACGCATTTCGAATCGTGCGGTTGGTTGCGTCGGTCGGTCCCTTGCCCAAGGTACCCGCGATACCGAGCGTCAGGTTGCGTTCGATTCTGGCGGGCGACAAGAAATCGCGCAGCGGCCGCGTATTGTGGGTGTTTCCGCGCAAGATCGGCAAGACGGAATGGGGAATCGAAGTCCCCTGGCCGCTAGTCGAGAAAGCCGTTCGCAGTCTTCCGGAAATCATGAACGAAGCGCAGAATGGTGCGGAGCGTATCGGCACGAAGCGCGGGAAGTCTTGAGTTTCGAGTCGCAATGACCGCGGCTGCGCAAAAATCGGTTCCGCTTCCCGGCACTCGCCCTCGCGGTGCTACCGATGAACGCGAAGCCTCTGCGCGCGTTCGCGCCATGTTCACGCGCATTGCCCCGCGCTACGATTTGCTGAACCATCTCCTCTCGTTCTCGTTGGATCGCATTTGGCGTCGACGCACCGCTCGGCCGTTCCAGCACATCTTGAGGCGCCCGGAAGCCCGCGTGCTCGATCTCTGCTGCGGTACCGGCGACCTCACGTTCGCACTGGATCGCGCCCGCTCCGCCGCGCTCAGTCCTACGCAGCGCCGATCGCCGATCGTCGGCAGCGATTTCGTCGAAGGAATGCTCGTTCGCGCGCGAAACAAGGCCGCCGGCGCGCGAAGCGACGCTGTATTTGCCGCCGCCGATGCGCTAGCTCTTCCATTCGCTGACGCGAGCTTCGATCTCATCACCACCGCCTTCGGCTTCCGCAATCTGGCGAATTACGAGGATGGGCTCCGTGAGTTCGCGCGCGTCCTGCGAAGGGGAGGGGAACTCGGCATCCTCGAATTTAGCGAGCCTGGATCGGGCCCGATGGCCGGAATCTTCCGGCTTTACTTCCGTCGGATTCTTCCGCGCGTCGGCGGTGCGATTTCCGGCGACAAGGAAGCGTACGCATATCTCCCCAGTTCCGTATCGAAGTTTCCGTCGCCTCCAGAGCTCGCCGCGCTCATACACAAAACAGGCTTCTCCAACGTGCGCGTCGCCTCTTGGAATTTCGGCAGCGTGATTCTGCACTCTGCGCGGCGTTCCTAGGTATTCGCCACTCTTGTCTTCCTGCAATTTCGGCCCGACTCAGGTATCATGTTGCCGCCATGTCGTCAGCGGCGGCGCCACAAGCCGTGATTGATCTTCGCAGTGACACCGTCACGCGCCCAACTCCTGCGATGCGCCGTGCAATGGCCGAGGCCGAAGTCGGCGACGACGTATACGCCGAGGATCCCACCGTCAATCGCTTGCAGGCTCGCGCCGCGGAAATCTTCGAACGCCAAGCCGCGCTGTATTTTCCGTCCGGGTCGATGGCGAATCTCACCGCGATAAAGACCTGGACTCGCCCAGGCATGGAAGTGATCTGCGAGGCGCAGGCGCATATTTATCTCTACGAAATGGCTGGTGTGGCGGCGATCGCGGGATGCATGCCCAACACGGTGCCCGCGCCCAGCGGCACGCTCACTTGGGATTTGATCGAGCCTTTGATTCGGCCGCACATCTACTACCGGTCGCAGACCGCGCTGATCGAGCTCGAAAATACCCATAACATGCACGGGGGCACCGTCTTCCCCCCGGAAATCTCGAACGATATCTGCGAGCGTGCGCACGCTGCCGGGATTCCCGTTCATCTCGACGGTGCGCGCATTTTTAACGCATCAGTCGCGCTCGGGCGGGGCGTCGCCGACATCACCGCCAAATTCGATTCGGTAATGTTCTGTCTTTCGAAGGGGCTGGGCGCTCCCGTCGGCTCCATGCTGGTCGGTTCGCGCGACTTCATTGACAAGGCGCGTGTCACGCGCAAACTCCTTGGCGGCGGTATGCGCCAGGCGGGCATACTCGCAGCGGCCGGTCTGATCGCCCTAGAGGAAACACCAAAGATCCTCCATCGTGACCACGAGAACGCGCGTCATTTGGCCGAGGGCCTTGCCAGAATTCCCGGCGTTTCAATCGATCCGAAGAAAGTCGTCACCAATATTCTAATTTTCGATGTCGCTTCGTCCGGGCGCACTGCCGGCGATGTCTGTGCGGCGCTGGCGAACCATGGCGTCCTCTGCGGCGCGACGGGCAAATCCTCCATTCGCATGGTCACGCACTACGACGTGGACCGCGCCTCGATTAATCGCGCCCTCGCTGCCATTGCGACCGTACTTGGCACCCGCTCCTCGTAGTTCCCCGGCTGTCGTTTCGTATGATTGCGATTGTTCCGCACAGACTTTCTGCCGTCTGCGTTTCCTTGCCTACTCCTCGCTCCAACTTGCTAAAATATTCCTGTCGTGGAAAGGAACGCTGACTCTTGAGAATCCGGCCCGTGGTGTTGTCGCTTTGCGTCATCCTCGGCGCCATCGGTTGCAGCAAAAAGGAATCCGACGAATCCGTCGAACCGCCTGCTCCTACCGCGGTCGTTGACCCATCGACCGCCGGTTCCATTTCAGGTACGGTCAAGCTTGATGGCACGCCGCCTAAATTCAAGGCTATCGACATGTCCGCCGAAGCGGCGTGCGTTCAAGCGAACCGGTCGCCCGTGGTTCCCCCGATAGTTGTCACTGGCGCTCACGGCGCGCTCGAGAACTCGGTCGTCTATGTGAAATCGGGCCTTGGCAGCTACCGCTTCGAAATTCCCTCCGTTCCCGTCGTACTTGACCAGGAGGGCTGCATGTACGAGCCGCGAGTTATGGCTGTCATGACCCGCCAGCCGTTTGAAGTCCACAACGAGGACCAGACCATTCACAACGTTCACGCGATGCCGCGCGAGAATCGCGCCTGGAACAAATCGGAGCCCATCGGCGATCCGCCGATCGAGGCAAATTTCACGAAGCCGGAGCTGGCGATCCCCATCGCCTGCAACATTCATCCGTGGATGCGTGCGTTCCTGTTTGTCTTCGCGCATCCGTACTTCGCGATCACACCGAAAACCGGAGAGTTTGAGATGAAGGGCATTCCTCCCGGAACGTACATCGTTGAAGCCTGGCACGAACGCTTCGGTTTTCAGGACCAGACCGTTACCCTCGGACCCAAGGAATCCAAGAGCCTGGACTTCGTTTTCCACGCGCCGCCGGCGCGCTGAGCGCTTGGCCTCCGTTGCTTTCCCAAAACGGTAGGCGTTCATCGCGGTTTACTCCCCGCCACTGGTGTCTTGTGCGTGCGCGATTTCAGCTAAGTATTTTGGTACTCCTTTCGTTTGGATGAGCGTGCATGGCCCAATCCAGACGTTTTCCTCCCGACTCGCTCGTCCCCGACTGGTATTCAAAGAACCTCACGGCTCTACACCAGCCGTCCCTGTGGTCGGTTTCCAAGACCCAAGTTGCGCAATCGTATCGTTTCCTATGGTTGCGAACTTTCCACCATCCGAAGTCCATTCGAATTGAAGTCAACCCCGATGGCACCTCGCGGCTTCGCATCCAGGTGAGCAGCGTCGAGGCTGGGTACGATCCAGGCCATCTGGTACGTGACGACGCGTCCGCACTGACGAAACAGCAGACCGACTGGTTTTTGGGTAAAGTCGAAGAGAACGGTTTTTGGAGGCTGCCGTCAGGTGACAATCGGAAATGACGGGTCACAATGGATTATAGGGGGTGTGAGAAGCCAGAATTACCACATGGTGGACCGTTGGTCGCCACCTGATGTCCGGTCCGGGCGATCGCTCTGCTGATGCTCAACGATCTCGCAAGAGTAAGAGTCTCCGCTCGAGAAATGTACAAGCACCCTCTGGAATTCAGCATGCCTCTCACCTCGTAGCGCTCCCCTTGACAACGTAGCCATTCGGGTGAAAATTGCGCTTGTTGACGCGCACAGCAAAAGCTCGGGAGGGCGAAAATGGCGGAAGCGACGCAGCGGAAACGATCGGCGGATGGCGGAGCCTATGGCCGCACCCCACAGCATCCTGATTTCGAGCTTACACAGGTTGGCCCGGGCACGCCCTGCGGCGAGTTGATGCGGCGCTATTGGCAGCCCGTGTCGCCATCCGATCAAGTCACCGACCGTCCGCGGGAAGTGCGCATTCTCGGTGAGGACCTGATTCTGTTTCGCGATCAGTCGGGCCGCCCCGGCCTGCTCTATCCTCGCTGCATGCACCGCGGCACCACGCTTTTCTACGGCAAGGTTTCCGAGCAGGGAATTCGGTGTTGCTACCACGGTTGGCTTTTTGCCGTTGACGGCCGCTGTCTCGATCAGCCCTGCGAGCCTGAAGGCGGCCGGAATCTGGACGTCGCGCGCCAGCCCTGGTACCCGCTCGAAGAACGCTACGGAATGGTCTTTGCATATATGGGCCCACCGGAAAAGAAACCTGCGCTGCCTCGCTACGACGTTCTCGAAGACCTGGGCCCAGACGAAGAGTTGCGCGCCGATATGGGTGCTTTCGGAGCGACGGGCGACAATAGCCTCGCCGTCGCACCCTATAGCTGGCTGCACATGAACGACAACGTTATGGACCCGTTCCACGTGCAGGTCCTGCACTCGACCTTCAGTACGGTCCAGTTCGTGCCGCAGTTCGCGCTGATGCCCAAGGTCGAATTCTTCGCTACCGAAAACGGCGTATGCTACTCCGCCAAGCGCAAGCTCGACGATGGCCGCGAATACGACCGCATTTCGTCCTTCCTGATGCCCAACATCATGTGCGTACCCAATCCCATTGATATTTCCCAGGTGCGCGCCAACAGAATCACGTGGTCACTGCCGGTGGACGATTCGCATTTCACTATGGCCACTGTTTCGAAGCTTCCGAAGTCGGCGCCACGAGATTTTTCCGGCGTGCGATTTAACGGCAAGCTCTGGGGCGAGATGACGCGCGAGGAGCGCCAGAACACGCCCGGCGACTACGAGGCGCAAGTCGGCCAGGGTCCGATGGGCATGCATTCCGAAGAGCATCTCGCCAGCAGCGACCGCGGGATCATCATGCAGCGCCGCATGTTGAAGGCGCAGATCAAGGTCGTCGCCGACGGTAGTGATCCCATCGGCGTCGAATTCGATCCGGCGAAAGCTCTCGTCACGCTTCGCTCGGGGAATTTCTATAAGGTGCCGCAGCAAGCCTAGACGATCCAGCGGCCGGCGAATACAGATGCGGTCCAAAAGGGAGCTTCATGGCAAGGGTTATCAACGTCGAAGACGTTCCGATGGTCGAGCGACCGAATATTCGCGAAGGAACGTTGCGCTCGCGCCGCCTGCTAACGGGCGAGCCCGGCACGCCCGGGAATTTTTCGCTCCAACTCTCATCCACGCCGACCTACTATTCGCCGCGGCATCGCCACAATTTCGATCAAGTCAGATATCAGCTCGCGGGTGATTTCGACTTCGCGGCGGACGGGGCGATGAAGCCCGGCTCGGTTGCCTATTTTCCGGAAGGCACTTATTACGGGCCCCAGTCGTGCCCCACAGGAAGCGAAACGCTGGTCCTGCAATTCGGCGGAGCCAGCCGCAGCGGCTATCTGTCCGCCGAGCAGTTCGAGCAGGCGACCGCTGAACTCGCCAAGCACGGTACCTTTGCCAAGGGCGTCTATACGCAGCTCAGGCCCGATGGCAGCAAAATCAATAAGGACGGCTACGAAGCGGTGTGGGAAAAGGTAAACGGGCGTCCGCTCGAGTATCCCGGCCAGCGGTACCTCCGCCCGGTGTTCATGGACCCTGAAAACTTCGATTGGTTGCCGCTTGCGAACCAACCCGGCGTGAGCTGGAAACATCTCGGCGAATTCTCTGAGCGTCGCACGCGCCTCTCGCTTTACAGGATCGAATCGGGCGCGTCGTTGCCCCTCGCCGATCACTCGATTTACTTTGTGGCAGCTGGATGCGGTTCCTTGGGCGCCGCATGTTTTCACCAGCATGCGACGATTCACCTCGGGCCCGGTGAGCAGGCAAGCGTACGGGCCAGCGAGCCGGTCGAGCTTCTCCAACTGGGATTACCGCATTTCTCCTAACGTTTGGTACCGACGATGCCCATCGCATTCAAGACCGTTCGCAAGATCGCGCTTTCGCTCGAAAATACCGAGGAAGGCACTTCCTATGGGACGGCGGCATTCAAGGTGCGCGGCGCGCTTTTTCTACGGTTGAAGGAAGACGGCGATTCGTTGGTTGTCCGCGCGGACTTCGAGCAGCGCGATGCGCTCGTCGCCGAGGATCCTGCGACGTATTACATCACGGACCACTATCTGAAGTACGGGTGGGTGCTCGTGCGCCTTTCGCGCGTTCATCCGGAGGCGATGCGAGACCTGATTCGCATGGCGTGGCGCTCAGCGGCTGCCGCGGCAACAAAAAAGCGTCGTGGATCCCGCCCGCGCCGTGCCCCTCGCCGATAACCATGGCCCTTGCTGCTGGATTTGAGGCCGATATAGAATGGCCCGCGCGTTGAGGAGGGAGCATCATGAACATTCGTCGGATCTCGATCTGGGTCGCCGCAACTGCGGCGGTGATGCTGTTGGCCTTCGGCACGGCCGGGTTTTCCTTGGCGCAAAGTGACGCCGCTATGAAGCAGAAGCCGACCGAGGCCCAGATGCTCGACCTGCAGAAGCAATTCGAGGACGCAAGCATCGCAGCCGATGCCGCGAAAGTGTCTGCCTTGATGTCCGACGACGCCATATTTGTCCACGGCAGCGGCGCGGTGCAAACGAAAGCAGAGTACATAAGCTCCCTGACCAGCGGGCAGTTGAAGCTCTCCACCTACCAGATGAACGGCGGCAAAGTTGTGTTCTTCCGCGGCGGCGCGGTCGTTTCCGGGCCAACCGAGATTTCACTCGTGGTCCCGGGCGGCGCTCCCCCGCGCTCTCTGCACCTTCTGATCTCGACCGTGTGGGTCGAAAAGCCATCGGGATGGCAAGTCGTTCTCAACCAGGGCACGAGCATCGCTCCTCCGCCCGCTACCGCGACACACTAGTTGGAGTTGCGTCACCTTTTTCGGCGAATGGAGTCAAACTGTTTTGAGGGGAAGAAAACTGGTGGAGGGGAACGCCTGATGCTTCGTTATAATCGAGTCATATCGACGACCATCGCCGCAGTCGCTGCGATGATTTTGCTCGCGGGTGCCACTCGGCTCGGCGGGGCGCAAACTTCCCAGTCATCGACCACCCAGAAAGATTTGGTTGATCTGCAGAAGAAATTTCAGGACCTTACCGTCGCTGGCGATAGCGCAGGTGTCTCCGCACTAATGTCCGACGAAGCCATCTTCATCCACGGCAACGGCGCGGCGCAGTCCAAGGCGGAGTTTTTGACTGCCATGGCCACCGGCCAGCTAGCCTTTTCCCTGTACGACCTAAAAGACCCTAAGGTCGTTATTTTCGACGGTGGAGCGATCGTCTCCGGCTTGGTCGATATCGCATTCAAGGTGCCTGCCGGGTCGACGGCTCCGCCTCGGGTCCTGCACATGCGCGGTTCCTCCGTGTGGGTGCAAAGGCCGTCGGGATGGCGGCTAATTCTCGATCAAGACACAACGATACCCGCTCCCCTACCTCCGCCCGCAGCGGCTCCTGCAGCGCCTGCTCCTCCTGCGGCCCACTAACGTCGTTACTCTCGGGTTGGCGGTGATTCAAACCGAGCCACTGATCGCTTTGGAGAACTCTTTGCGTTTTTGCGTCTCGGTACTTACAATGTGAAGTCCGTCGCAACGTGATGTCGCCAAACCAAACTCCAACGTCTCGCGGCGTTTACCGCCATGCGGTAGCAACTTCGTGCTGCACGATTTTGCTGCTGATGGCGGGTGCGCTGGTCACCAGCAATAACGCCGCTGATTCGGTTCCAGATTGGCCGCTCGCCTACGGGCGCCTGATTCCTCCGTTGATCGGCGGGATCCGTTTCGAGTACACGCACCGTGTTCTCGCGGGAATCGTTTCTATCCTCACGCTGATTCTCGCGGTGTGGCTCGCGTTTTCCGAGCGCCGCCCGCTGGCGCGCCGTCTCGGGTGGACTGCACTCGGCCTCGTGCTGGCGCAGGCCGCGCTCGGCGGATTCCGAGTATTGGAAGGGTTTCCATCAATTTCCGCGACGGCGCACGCCTCGCTCGCGCAGATATTCTTTATCACCATTGTCGGTCTGTCGCTGTATCTGAGCCCCTGGTGGCAGAGCGACCTCGAGGCGCTGGACGATCGTGGTTCGCCGCGCCTGTGCGCGTTAGCGTTGTGGATGACGGTGTCGATTCTAGTGCAGTTGATACTGGGCGCCGCCTTTCGGCACGGAGCATTCGGCATTGTGCCCCATCTGGTGGGAGCGGGTGTCGTAACGGTCTTCGTAATCTGGGCTGGCGCGGCCGCCAAACGCCGCTTTCGTCAGGTTCGCGACCTGCGCCGCGCGACGACCCTGTTGCACTCCTTCTTTGGTATTCAGATTCTGCTCGGTGGCGCAGCCTGGTGGGCAGTGACTGCCGCCGCCGATGCCGTGCAGCCGACATTCGTTTACGTGATTCTCACCGTCGCGCACGTTCTTGGCGGAGCGCTCACTCTGGCTGCCGCGGTTATTTTCATGCTCACGTGCTTCCGCCTGATTCCTTCGACCGTTTCCGCGGGCGCGGATTCGAGAGCGGTGAAGCACTCACCCGAAGGGGCGGGTGCTTAGAGGAATGAACGAAGTCCGCGCCAATACGCTTTCGGGATTCGAACGGCCGTGGGCATACGTCGCGCTGACAAAGCCAGACGTCACTTTTCTTGTGGTCATAACGACGGTGGCCGGTTTTTATCTTGGTTCGCGCGGACCGCTCGATTGGTCGCTGTTGCTCCACACCCTGGGCGGCACGCTGCTGGTCGCCGGAGGGACGGCGGCTCTGAATCAATACATCGAGCGCGAAATGGATTCGGTGATGCGCCGGACAGCCGCGCGCCCGCTTCCGTCCGGGACGCTGCAACCGCGCGAGGTGCTGATCTTCGGACTTAGCACTATTATCGTCGGCGCCGCGTGGCTTTTGCTCGCCGTGAACTGGCTGGCTGCTTTGGTCGCCGTTGCGACGAGCGTTCTGTATCTCGGTCTTTATACACCGCTGAAGACGCGCACCACGCTTTCGACTGCCGTTGGCGCGATTCCCGGAGCGCTGCCTCCGCTAATTGGCTGGGCTGCAGCGCGCGGTTCACTCTCGCTCGGCGCTTGGGTGCTGTTCGCGATTCTGTTTTTCTGGCAGTTCCCGCACTTCATGGCCATTGCGTGGATGTACCGCGAAGACTATGCGCGCGCGGGTATTCAGATGCTTCCGGTGGTGGACAAGAAGGGTGACGCAACGTTTCGGCAAATCATTACCACGTCCGCGATTCTGGTGTGGGTCAGTGCGCTTCCGTCCGTGGTCGGTATGGCGGGCATTCCGTACTTTTTCGGAGCGCTGGCGCTGGGAATGATTTTGCTGCAGGTGGGATTGTGGGCGAACCGTTCGAGAACGAACTCCCGCGCCAAATGGCTGATGCATGCCACTGTCGCGCACATTCCGATTTTGCTCGCATGGCTGGTGCTCGATCGCTTGATCACGCGATGACCATCGGCGTGCCACTGGAATTTCTTCCCAAGCTGAACGCTTCTCTCAACTCCGCGTGCACCGCTTTTCTGGTCCTCGGATTTATTTTTGTCCGCAGCGGAAAGATTCGGTATCACCGATTCTGCATGATCGTCGCGTTTGTATGCTCCACCGTTTTTCTCGGTTGCTACGTTTACTTTCACATGCACGCGGGAGTGATCCGCTTCGGGGGCAAGGGCTGGATTCGGACAGTCTATCTTGCCATCCTGATTCCGCACACGATTCTGGCAATCGCGATCGTGCCGCTGATTCTGATTACGCTCTCGCTCGCCTTGCGCGAGCGCTTTGACCGCCATCGCGCGATTGCTCGGTGGACGCTGCCGCTGTGGCTATTCGTATCGGTCACCGGCGTGATCGTTTACTGGTTGCTTTACATCAAATACACACCGATCTGGCCTGCTGGGATGGGTTAGTAGTTTAGCGCGCCAAGCACCGAATCGCCGACCTCCGGATAACGATTCATATCGAATCGTCACTTATACGAGACAACGGCTTTGCCGTCTTGAACCTGAATGTCGTTGATGTCGGAGGGCAGCTTGAGCTTTTCGCGATTTTCGGGCGACGCCATCATTTTCGCGACGGCTGCATCGAGCATGGACTGCGGTAGAGGCAGGGAACCGAGCTTTCCGGCGACCGGTACGAACTTTATGTAGCCGTCCTGCGAGCCCAGATGCCCATCGAGCTCGAGCGATAGATCCTTCCCATGGAAATTGAATATGACGTGCGCCTTCACGAGGTCGCCATCCATGTCCACTTGTACGTCCTTCACCGATGATTGCACCTGCTCGAGAGTTGCGTCGTCGTCGCCAGAAAGCGCGGCCATTGGCCCTGCGTTTGGGTCACGCGGACTTGCGGCTACGGGCACACCCTCGGAGCCTGGAGACGACACCGGTGCGGCGGTCGAAGGCTGAGAGGCCCCTCCCGTTTGGAGGTTCTGCTGAAGATAGGAATTCAGCTCTGTGCTGTCGAGTTGAACTTGCGCTGGCTGGCCGTCAGCCTTGGCCTGGTCAGCGGCCGCGAACTTCTGTTCAGCTCGCGACGCAGCGGCAGGATCGTTGGCCACGTCCGGAGAAGGCGATTTGCGCAGCACTAGCCCTAAGGTCAACACGAGGCCGGCGGCGGCGCCCCAACTCAATATTCGGTAGAGAGTCTTAAACAGTGCGGGGTTTGACATGGGACCTCCCCTTCAACTTTCAGTCTATCAACCGTAGCTCATGCCAACAGTTCGCGCGTCGTGGGCGTGGCCTATCGTCTACTGGTACGAAGGACAGGGTTACAGCGGTTCGGAGCGCATTGTTACCGCCAGCTATTAACGGCAAGGAACCACGCATACGTACCCAAGTTGACACTTTTCGCAGGCGTACCCAGACTTGAAGCAGGCCAAGGTCGTCTCGGCCCGCCGCAGCTCTGAATCTCACACTTGGGTACAGGCAAAGGATGCTATTGGCCTCTCTTCGTTCGGCGAATCACGCGTGGATAGGATCCATTGCGCTGTTGGTGGCTCTATCTTGGGCTCCGGCGCTTCACGCGCAAACGGAGCCCCAAGATTCCGATACTGAAACAGTCAGCGCCGTCCCCATCTTGTCTGCGGGTATGGCTTACAACACTTTCATACAAGGGGGGACGCCGAATCTCCACCCGCTGATCGCGCCGGTAATTCTGATACCGCTTGGTCAGAACTGGCTGATCGAATCGCGTGACACGTTTGAGATCAATCTGGCACCTGTTCCGGGCGAGAGCGGCTACAAAGGTTCCTTTCAAAAGGAAGTGGACTACCTGCAGCTGGACTACATTGCGAACCGCTATTTAACGGTCACGGCGGGCAGATTTCTGACGCCGTTCGGAATCTACAACGAGCGTCTCTATCCCGTCTGGATTCGCGACCTGCAAAGCGATCCACTGATTCTGCCGATCTCGACGGGTCCGAGCGGCGCTGGTACGGGCGTGATGCTACGAGGCGGATTCGGGACGACTCCTAAAGTGGAAGTTAATTACGCGACGTATTTCTCGACGCTGAGTACGGATACCCCTCTCGATTCGGACCGTGACGTTGGTGCGCGCGCCGGTATATTTCTGATCGGACCGCGCCTCGAGGTTGGCGGATCGTTTCAACACTTATTGCAGGGCGATCATTCCAATGCGTTCGGATTTCATTTTGCGTGGCAGCCGCCGCCTCTGCCGCTCGACATTCGTGCTGAGTATGCGCGCTCGCTGAACGGAAGCGGTTACTGGATCGAGACAGCCTACCGGCTGAACCAAGTTCCCATCTGGCACGATGAAATGCGCCGCGTCCAATTGGTCGCGCGGATGCAGCAGTTCTACCTCGGCAAAGTGCTCGATACGCAGTTGCCGCCGGTGAACACAAACATGTTCGAATTCGGCATGAATTATTATTTCCGCGACGATTTCCGGTTCGTAAGCAGCTACGGGCGGCAATTGGCCGCTGACGGTGGCAATGCGAACGTGTGGACTCTGGGCCTAACGTATCGTTTTGTGGTTCCGCTGGGGCATGGAGATGTTCAATGAACAGCCGGCGCGTCATCGTTTCTAGCGTGCTGGCTTTCGTCGCAGGAGCGCTGCTGTTCGCCGGTTCGTCGGTAGGACAGCAAGGCGGCAAGCCAGCGCCCATTTCGGCACCCGGCTCGGCGCCTGTTGCTGCAGCCAGGCAGCAAGACGACGAAGCAATGCGACTCGAGGGCGAAAAGAGATTTCATACAAATTGCGGGCGTTGCCACCAGCAGCCGCACAAGTTTCCGCCGCGAATGATGGTGACGATCGAGCGGCACATGCGAGTTCGCGCTACGGTCACGGACGAAGATATGCGCCTAATTTTGCGATATATGACGCAGTAGGTGTGCCGCAGCGCGTGGTCGGGAGAACACCTTGAATACGAACGGGGTGCGCCAGTCCCTTTTGGCTGTTGCGGCGGTGACGCTTGCCCTTGGACCGCAAACGGCCCAACTCCAAGCGCCGCAGGTCATTGAAGTTTTGGCCGATCACGATAGCCGGTTCAAAATGGCGGCGCAGAAGGAACCCGTGATCACAGTTCACGCAGGCGAGCAGGTGACTCTGCGGATCACGGCCATCAAGGCCAAGAACCACAATCGAGACGGCTCGATCCACGGCTTTTCGCTGCTGCGGGCCAGGGACAGGTCACGCGTGCCCGGCTGGGACTTCCTGCTCAAGCCCGGCGTCCAGGAGTTCATGCTCAACGCTCCGGCCGAACCTGGGGAATATGTGGTGGTTTGCACGGTGATCTGTAGCTCCGAGCATGAGGGCATGCACATGCGGTTTGTCGTCGTGCCGTAATGGCGAGGCGCCGGGTCGTGCGCCAGGAAGGCGTCTTGCCAAAGAAAATGAGAATTCGAAAGGGAGAAAAAATGACGACCGGGAAATCACGACTTGGACTGATGGTGTTGGTTCTTGCGGTTTGCGCTGGCTGCATCGCGGGCGCGGAAAAGGAACAGGTATTCAAAGGGGAAATCGGGGATTCACAGTGCGCGCTCAACGTTCATTCACTGAGCCGTTCGCATGAAGAGATGCTGAAAAAGAAGGACGTCGGAACCACTGCGGCGGACTGCGCTCGCTACTGCGTGAAGAATCTAGGTGGAGTGTTCGTACTGCAGGTCAAGGACAAGGTCTACAAGCTTGATAATCAGGATCTGGCGGAGAAAAATGCGGGGTCGAAAGTGAAGGTGACAGGAGTACTCGACCCGGCAACCAATACGATCGCAGTGCACTCGATGGAGCCTATTCAGTAGCAGCGGAAACGGTTCTCGGAATCGGGCGCAGGTGGTTAATGGTTTTCGCGCCGCCAAGCAGCTGGGCCTGGCCCAGCATGCCGTGTCCCTACGAAAACCACCTCTTGCGACGCAGAGATCGGATGGGCAGTTTATTTCTCGAGAGTTCGAATGACTGCGTCGGTGAACTCGCGAGTCGAGGCGGAACCGCCGACATCCCGCGTGAGTGACTTGCCTTCGCGATAGACCTTGTGGAGAGAGCCTTCGATACGGCCGGCCGCTTTCGCTTCGTCGAGGTAAACCAGCATCAGGATCGCGCTCATTAGCAGCGCGGTGGGATTGGCGATTCCTTTGCCGGCGATATCGGGAGCCGTGCCATGAACCGCTTCGAAGATGGCCACGTTTTCACCAATGTTCGCGCTCGGCACCACGCCTAGACCACCGACGAGTCCCGCAGCAAGGTCGCTCATGATGTCGCCATAAAGGTTTGTCAGAAGCAGCATATCGTACTGAGTGGGCTTCAACACCATCTGCATGCAGGCATTGTCAATGATCAGTTCTTTGTATTCGATGTCCGGATACTCGGCCGCCACCTTTCGGATCGAAGTCAGAAAGAGGCCATCCGACATCTTCATGATATTCGCTTTGTGAATTCCGTGAATCTTCTTGCGGTTCCACTTTCGGGCGTATTCGAATGCGAATCTCGCGATCCGAGTGGATGCTCTCTCGGTAATGATTTTTAGGCTCTCGACCACCCCTGGCACGACCTCGTGCTCCAGTCCCGCGTAGAGGTCCTCTGTGTTTTCGCGGATGAGGACCATGTCCACATCCTGAAATCTCGATTGGACTCCCGCTAGGTTTTTCACCGGGCGCACGTTGGCGTAAAGATCGAGCGCTTTGCGCAGGCCAACGTTGATGCTCGGTGGGCCGGATACCACGCCCGTTGCAAGCGGCCCCTTCAATGCCACACCGCTCTTGCGGATGGCTTCCACCACGCCGGAGTGCATAAAATCCACGCCGCGGCGTTCGAGGTCGCCGCGCGCCGCGGTCGCTTCCCATTCGATCGATACGCCGGCGGCCTCTATGATTCGCTGAACCGCTTCGGAAACCTCTGGGCCGATTCCGTCTCCGGGAATCAATGTGACGTGATGGGTCATGTGATTGGGCTAGTTTATTGGTTTCGGGTCCTGTTGTCTCTGCTTTGGATGCGACGAGTTTCTTGTCCATTAATCGAATGTAAAATGGCACATTCTTGGGCCTGCACGCGCCGCGCAATTCTGGTATAATGACCCTGTTATAATGGTGCGCGGGCGAGACATGCCGCGCGCAACTTTGGGAGGTCAAAATGTCGGTTCAATTGACACCGGTAGCCATTACAAAGGTAAAAGAGATTCTGTCGTCGCAGACGCCCGTGCCGACTGGCCTGCGTGTAGCTGTTGTTGGAGGCGGCTGCTCTGGCTTTAGCTACAAAATGGCCTTTGAGAATCAGGTAAACGAGGCCAGCGACAACGTATACGAATTTGATGGTCTCAAGGTGCTCGTGGACCAGATGAGCGAAATGTATCTCGACGGAATCTCCATCGACTACATCGAGACGCTCGAGGGTGCGGGCTTCAAGTTCAACAATCCGAACGTGAAGAGCACGTGCGGCTGCGGCAGTTCGTTCACTGTCTAAGCGCTCTAAAACCGACGCTTAACTTTTGTGGCTCCCGGAGGATGAAACCTTCGGGAGCCTTCTTTTTTCTATGAAGGGGGATTCGCCCCCAAAGGACTTGCTCGTGATTGAAAACCATTCGCGCGAACCGTATGCTAGCGGTTCCCTATGAAGATTGCGTTGGCCCAATTCAATCCGACCGTTGGTGATTTCGAGGGCAATCGAGCGCGAATCCTCGAAATGGCTCGAGAAGCGAAGTCAGCCAGCGCTGATCTTGCCGTCTTTTCCGAATTGTGCATTTGCGGATATCCGCCGCAAGATTTGATCGAGCGCCCTTCGTTCGCCGAGCGCAACCAGAAGGAACTCATGCTTCTCGCTCGCGAAATTTCACTTCCTTCACTCGTCGGCTTCGTTGGCAAGGCGCAGGACGACACGGGAAAGCCCGTGGCCAATTCCGCCGCTTTGATCGCACGCGGGAAAATCCTGTTCGAGCAGCGCAAGATGCTGCTGCCCACCTACGACGTCTTCGATGAGACGCGCTACTTCCAGCCAGCCACAATCCAACATGCGTTCCAGTTCGGCTCGGATACTCTGGGCGTCACCATCTGCGAGGATAGCTGGAACGACAAGAGCTTCTGGCCTGAGCGCCTCTACGATCGCGATCCCGTCGCGGAACTGGTGAGCAAGGGAAGCACGCTGATCCTGAATATTTCGTCCTCACCATACACGCTCGGGAAGCGCGGGCTGCGCCACGACATGCTGGGCGCCGTAGCGAAAGATCGCGGAGTGCCGGTCGTCTACGTGAATCAGGTTGGTGGCAACGACAGCCTAATCTTCGATGGCTCGAGCGTGGCCTTCACGCCGGATGGGCGCGTCGCAGCGCTGGCGAAGTCGTTCGAGGAAGACCTGATCTATTTCGACAGTGCGACCGGGAAGGGCGACGTTCGCCCGGGAATGGAAGACGAATTCGACGCGGCATACAGGGCGCTCGTGATTGGGACGCGCGACTACGTCCGCAAATGCGGCTTTCGAAAAGTGGTGATCGGCCTGAGCGGAGGAATTGATTCTGCCCTGGTGGCGGTGATTGCTGCGGACGCGCTGGGCGCAGAAAACGTCCTCGCGGTGGCCATGCCAGGGCCGTATTCCTCCGACGCGAGCCTGCGCGACGCTTGGCGCGTGGCAGGGAACTTGGGCATCGAGTTGATTGTGCTGCCCATCACGGACACTTTCGCGACTTACCGTGGCGCGCTCGCCGGCACATTTGCGGGTCGGCCCGAGGACGTGACGGAGGAAAATATACAGGCGCGCATCCGCGGCAATTTCCTGATGGCGCTCTCGAACAAGTTTGGTTCGCTGGTCCTCAGCACTGGCAACAAATCGGAGTTCGCGGTGGGATACTGCACCCTATACGGCGATATGGCCGGGGGACTGTCGGTGATCTCCGACGTTCCCAAGACGATGGTTTACGACCTGGCTAGATTCGTTAACCGTGGGAAAGAGAGAATACCGAAGGAAGTGCTGCTGAAGCTGCCGACCGCCGAGCTTCGCCCACAGCAGACCGACCAGGACACGCTGCCTCCCTATGAGGATTTGGACCGGATTCTGAAAGCCTATGTCGAGGACCTGCAAGATCCAACCCAGATCGCCGAGGAGTGCCTGTTGCCCATCGAGCTGGTGCGCGCCGTCGCGCTGCAAGTGGATCGGAGCGAGTACAAGCGGAAGCAGGCGCCTCCGGGGCTGAAAGTAACGTCTAAGGCGTTCAGCGTTGGACGCCGATTCCCCCTTGCGCAGAAGTATTCGCTCTAGCCCCGGCAGCCCTTACACTCCCAGGACGTTTACGAGCTCGCGGACTGAGGAGGCGGACTTGTCGAGCGCGGCCTGGTCCTCGGGTGAGAGCTTGACCTCGATGATTTGCTCGACGCCCTTTGCCCCCAGCTTCACGGGCACGCCCACGAAGAGTCCCTTGATCCCGTACTCACCTTCCAGATAGACCGCGCAGGGAAGAATCTTCTTCTTGTCCTTGAGGATCGCTTCGACCATTTGTACCGCGGCGGCAGACGGAGCGTAGTACGCAGAACCCGTCTTCAGCAGGTTGACAATTTCCGCGCCGCCTTTTCGGGTGCGGGCGATGATGGCATCAAGCTTTTCTTTAGATATCAGCTCGGGGAGGGGAATTCCCGCCACCGTGGAATAGCGCGCGAGCGGAACCATGTCGTCGCCGTGGCCGCCGAGAACGAATGAGTGCACATTCTCAACTGATACGTTCAATTCTGCAGCAACAAAGGCGCTCATGCGTGCGGAGTCGAGGACGCCGGCCATTCCCAGGACGCGATTCTTCGGGAAGCCACTAATCTTGAATGCCGCCTGTGCCATGGCGTCGAGGGGATTGGTAACGACGATCAGGATCGCGTTGGGCGATAGTTTGACGACGGCTTGAACCACAGCTTTAATTACGTCGTAGTTCGCTTTCAGCAAATCGTCGCGGCTCATACCGGGCTTACGTGGGAATCCGGCCGTAATCACAATGACATCGCTATTCGCGGTCTCTCGATAGTCTCCGCCGGCCGTTGAGATGCCAGCCGCGTGCGCGTCGGATCCAAGAATCGGCGCGGATTCCGCCATGTCCAGGGCCTTGCCTGCGGGAACCCCGTCAAGGATGTCAGTCAGCACCACGTCGGCGAGGCCCGCGTCGTGAATCCGCTGCGCGGTTGTCGAGCCGACAAAGCCACCACCTACAACTGTCACTTTATTACGCATTCGGAAGTCTCCTTGGACGATTCAAAATTGTCTGCAATCCTGAAGGACGCACGAGAACGCCCTCACTCCAAAAGAAAGAGCAGATCCGACGCTTCGCTCGGGATGACAACGAATTTGACTAGCGGCTGACCGGCACGTGCATGTTTTCGATGATCGCGGAGGCGAAGTCTGCCGTGCCAAGCTTCGTGGCGCCGGGCATGAGCCGCTCCAAATCGTATGTGACGCGCTTCTGCTGCACGGTGCGCGCGATGCCGCCGTCGATTAACTCAGTGACCTCGCTCCAGCCCATGAAGTCGAACATCATCGAGCCCGAGAAAATTACCGAACTTGGATTGATCACGTCCTTATCCGCGTACTTCGGCGCGGTACCGTGGGTGGCTTCGAAGCATCCGTAGCCGTCGCCGATATTGGCTCCCGGCGCCATGCCTAGGCCGCCGATTTGCGCGGCGCACGCGTCGGAAATGTAGTCGCCGTTCAGGTTGGGCGTGGCGAAGACCTGGTACTCATCGGCGCGCGTAAGCACTTGCTGGAAAACCGAATCGGCGATTCGATCATTAATTAGAATCTTTTTCTTCCATTGACCGCCGCCGTGCGAGGCCGAGATGGTATCCAGGACGTTTTTCACTTCGGCGTAGATCTGTTTCTTGAAGTCGTCCGTTGCTTGATCGAGGCCGGGCTCGATCATCGCGGCATTTTTCTCGATGCCGAGGCTCGCGTCGCGGTCTTTATTGCCGAGAATCCAGCTCTCGCGCTCGGTCACGACCTGCTGTCGAAATTCCTCGGTGGCGAGCTCATAGCCCCAATCGCGAAATGCGCCTTCGGTGAACTTCATGATGTTGCCCTTGTGAACGAGCGTGACGACCGTGCGCCCCTTTTCAATAGCGTGCTGGATCGCACGCCGCACCAGGCGTTTGGTGCCCGTCGGCGAGATCGGTTTGATGCCGACGCCTGAATCCAGGCGGACGGACTTCTTCGTGCCCTTCAGCATGTCGTTGTTCAAGAACTCGATGAGCTTTTTCACCTCGGGCGTGCCGGACTTCCATTCGATTCCGGCGTACACATCTTCCGTGTTCTCGCGAAAGATGACGATGTTCATGCGCTCGGGATTTCGCACGGGAGATGGCACGCCTTCGATATAGCGCACGGGCCGAACGCAGGCATAGAGGTCGAGCAATTGGCGCAGCGTCACGTTCAGCGAACGGATGCCTCCGCCGACGGGCGTGGTGAGCGGGCCCTTGATGGCGACGCGGAAGTCGCGGATGGCGTCAACGGAATCCTGCGGTAGCCAATCCTTGAACTGGTTAAACGATTTCTCGCCGGCGAAGATCTCTAGCCACGCGATTTTCTTTTTCCCGCCGTAGGCCCTTTCGACCGCCGCGTCGAACACGCGCCGAGACGCCTTCCAAATATCGCGTCCCGTGCCGTCGCCTTCGATGAAGGGAATCACGGGCTGGTCGGGAACATGAAACTTGCCGCCGCTGTACTCGATCACTTTACCGTTCGACGGGACCGGGACCCCGTTGTAGGAACTCTTCATGGATTGCCGTCTCCCTGAGCCGTTGAGCCTTCGATCGAACGAAATACCTTAACACAGTCCCCGCCGCCGTTGCAGGGGCGAACGGCGGGCCACGCGAGAAATCCGCGGATCTCGGGAATAAAACCAGGTCGTCGCCGGTCTACATCAATGCACGGGAACATGGCCGCCACAAAACCGGCCGTCCATAACGAAAGCGAGGCATTTGATGGGAAACATCATTCGAGAGAACTTGAATCCCGACGGGATTGACCGGCGCGGTTTTCTGAAGTGCATGGCATGGGCGGGAACCGGCACTCTCTGCGTAATGCAGGGCGGAGTATTGAAATCGTTTGCCTTTGGCCATGGCGACAAGCTCGACAGAGCGGCGATGAAGGGCGATTTTGCTTTCGCGCAGATCAGCGATTCCCACATCGGCTTCAACAAAGCCGCCAACCCGGACGTAACGGCTACGCTTCGGGAGGCGATTGCGAAGCTGAATGCGTTGCCGCAAAGCCCCGAATTCGTTTTGCACACCGGAGACTTGACCCAGCTTTCGAAAGCTGACGAATTCGATACGCTGGACCAGTCGCTCAAATCCGTGCGCACCGACCGGATTTACTACGTTCCCGGCGAGCACGACGTGCTCAATGACAATGGCGCGCAGTTCCGTGAACGCTACGGCAAGGACACCAAGGGTGACGGGTGGTACAGCTTCGATCACAAGGGCGTTCATTTCGTAGGATTGGTCAACGTGATGAATCTAAAGGCTGGCGGCCTCGGGAGCCTGGGCCGCGAGCAGCTTGATTGGCTCGAGGGCGACGTCAGGCACTTGAAACGCAGCACGCCGATCGTAGTTTTCGCGCACATTCCGCTCTGGTCGGTCTATCCCGAATGGGGATGGGGCACCGACGATAGTCAACAAGCGCTCGGCTACCTGAAGAAATTTGGATCCATTTCAGTCTTGAACGGGCACATTCACCAGGTAATGCAGAAAGTCGAGGGCAATGTCACTTTCCACACGGCGATGTCCACTGCGTTTCCTCAGCCTGCTCCTGGCCAGGCGCCGTCGCCCGGTCCAATGAAGGTGGCGGACGATAAGTTGCGGACCTTGCTGGGAACCACTGACATCAATTTTATTCAGGGGAAACACACGCTGGCAGTCGTCGATTCATCCCTCGCGGGTGGATAGGCCACAGCGATCTTGAACAAAGGAGAGAAAACGAGTGAATCACCACATCCGAAAAGCTGTACTGTGCGCGGGGTTGCTCGGAGTTGCTACATCGGCGGCTATGATCCACGGAAGGTCGATTGTGCGCGCGGCGGAGGAGGAAAAGAAGGCCGCCCCAAACGTTTCGATCGATAATTTCAGCTTCACGCCCAAGGAAATTACCGTAGCCCCGGGTACGACGATCACTTGGGTCAATCACGACGACGTGCCGCATACAGTCGTGAGCACAAACCAGAAGTTCAGGTCCAAGGCGATGGACACCGACGATCAGTACTCGTTCACTTTTACCGACGCCGGCACGTACAGCTACTTCTGTTCCGTTCACCCCGTAATGACCGGGAAGGTAATCGTCAAGTAATCGAGGGGAAAATGAAGGGATTCTTGGGCACACCGGCGAGTTTTGGGGCCGATCTGAATCTGATCGTGCAGATCGTCATGGGAATTTCCTTACTTGTGGGCGCTTACCTGGCTCGTGCCAAGCGTTACGCTGCACATGGCGGGTGCATGACAGCGGTGTTGCTCCTGAATCTTGTGTCCATTTCTGTCGTAATGTGGCCGTCGTTTGACCAGCGGGTGTCGCCGCGTTTGGCCGGCCACCTGTACAAACGATACTATGCGGTAGCCGCCGTCCACGGCGTTCTGGGTGCCGCAACGGAGCTTCTGGGCCTTTACATTTTACTGGTCGCGGGAACGAACGTGCTCCCTCAAACATGGCGCTTCCGGCGGTGGAAGCTCTGGATGCGCGTCGAGCTGGCGTTATGGATGGCTGTTCTACTTGGCGGCATCGGGACCTACTTCGTCTGGTACGCGCCGATAGGGAGACGGTGAGATTTCTGCGGAAACGAAAATGACCGGTAGCCGGATTAGGCGGTTGAGAGTCTAATGGCGACATGCCGGGGGATCAGCGCGTGACATCGGGCGGGATGGATTTCGAGCAGGCCGTATTACCGCACCTCGATGCGGCTTACAACCTGGCGCGATGGCTCGTCCGAAACCCGCACGACGCCGAAGACGTGGTGCAGGAGGCGTTCCTGCGCGCCGTGCGTTTCTTCGGCGGCTACCAGGAAGGGAACGCGCGCGCGTGGCTTCTTCGCATTGTTCGGAATACGGCATACTCCTTTCTCGAGAAGAAACGCCCCGTGGAACTGGCGGAGGAATTTGACGAGACAATTCATTCAGGCGGTTCTGTCGAGCGCGATGCCGAGACCGTACTCCTGCAGTCGGTTGAGAGCAACATACTTCAAGAAGCACTTGAAGACCTCCCGGTCGGATTTCGCGAAGCGCTAATTCTGCGGGAGCTCGAAGGTCTCTCGTATAAGGAGATCGCCGAAGTAATGGATGTTCCCATCGGGACGGTGATGTCAAGTCTGGCGCGTGGCCGAACTCAGTTGCGGGAACGATTGCTGCACCGCTCGGGGAAGGAGGTACCGCGTGGCCTGTAACGATAATGCGTTGCTCCTTCACGCCTACTCGGACGGCGAACTTGATGTCGTGCGCAGCATCGAGATCGAGGAGCACGTGAAGACGTGCGCTTCCTGTGCACAGGAATTGCGTGAGCTGCAGACTTTGAGGAACGGCATCCGTTCGGCGCACCTCTATCACCATGCGCCAGAAAGTCTTCGTGCACGGATTATCGCGTCTGCCGGCGCCGAGAAACATCGGGGAGCCGGGCAGCGCCGAGGCCTGGCGCCACCATTGCGCGCGGCGCAGCGGAGTCCTGCGCTTGAATGGTTTGCTGTGGCTGCGGCGATTCTGGTCGCGCTGACCCTCGGAATTCGCCTTGTTCCAGGGGTACTGAACGCCCGCCAAGGCGATCTGGTTGCCGAGGAGCTTGTCGCTAGCCACATCCGTTCTCTTCAGCCGGGTCACCTGATGGACGTTGTGTCCACGGACCAGCACACGGTGAAGCCGTGGTTCGACGGCAAACTCGATTTCGCGCCACCGGTCCGCGATCTCGCCGATCAAGGTTACCCACTGATCGGTGGCCGCCTGGATTACGTCGCAGGTAGGAATGTCGCGGCGCTTGTCTACCAGCTGCGAAAACATTACATCAATGTTTTTGTCTGGCCCGACGGTGTCCAGCAGGCGAGGTTGCCCGACCTTGCATCGAGGCAGGGCTACAACGTGATCTGCCGAGCGAACAGCGCCATGCATTTGTGTGGGGTGTCGGACGTGAGCGCCGACGACCTGCGTCAGTTCATGGAAATACTATCGCACTGAAATTTTCAGACGCACAGAGACATTCTTATCCTTATAGTTGAAGTAGGAATCAAACTTTTTCTCGTATCGGAATTTCAACCCCGTCTCGAAGTGTCGGCAAGCCGACCTGCGATGTTCGTTTTGGAATTCGTAACGGACTACTTCGCGCGTTTCTTGAACCCTTGAGCAATCATCGAAATCGAATAGATCTGTGCTGCGTCGGCCACTTCATCCCCCTGGGTATCTTTCGCGCCTCTAGCCAGGATGAAGAGTGTTTTCTTATCGTGGCCGGAGAAAGCCACGCTAATTACTCCGCGAGGCGTGGGGATCAAGCCGAGATACTTGCCGTCCGGGCCGAGCACTTGGACCCCCGGGCCGGTGGTGACGTATATGCGTCCGGCTGCGTCTATCGTGCTGCCGTCGCCAAAACCGCCGCCCTCCAGTTTGCCAAACTCGCGTTGGTTTGTGAGAGAAGCGTCGGGATGGACGTCGAGGGCTGCGACCGTAGGGCCGTTGGTCACGTAGAGGGTCTTTTCATCCCTGCTGAGGATGATTCCGTTCGTGTGCAGGTTGTCCCCGTACTCGGTGACCTTTCCGCTGGAATCCGCGTAAAAAAGCCCGCCCATCGTGAAATAGGCGCCGCCTTTGCTATCCGCAACGAGATCGTTGAGGACGATGCCGATGCAATCCAACGGATCGCCTTGATAGCTATTGGCCAGAGTCTTGTGAATCGGCGCGAGCTCGACAATCGATGGATTCAGGCCCCGTTCGTCAATAAACAACGCGCCCTTTGTGCTCATCGAGAGAGCGCCTCCCGTATTTGTGTCCGCATAGACGACGGACGCCTTGCCATTCGCATCGAGCTTCACGACTGCGCTGTTATCGTTCTGCGCGATCAGCAGGCCGCCGTCGTGTGAGCCAATGATGCCGTCACCGTTGTTGCCGAGTTCTTGCCATACGAACTTCCATTGCTGACCCGCGGCGATGACTCCGGGGATTTCAGCAACGCTGTAATCTCTCGGGCCCGCTGCTGGCGCCGGCGGGCCACCTTGTCCCGGTGGGCCCGCTGGGCGCTGAGCCTGCTGTGGTGGATTCTTGCATGTAGCCAACACCGCGGCTTCTCCGGAATCCTGCAGAGCCTGCAGCGCACGCTTTGCGCCGGTCGGTTGTGCAGTTGCCGGCGGTGCCTGGGTCTGGCTGAGCGCGTACGTCGCGCCAAGAAACCCCAATGCAATCGCAAGAGTTACTTTCACTCTCATAATTCCCCCCAAGGCCGCCAGGCAATCAAATCGCCCAGACTTCTTTGAAGCGTCCGGCGGCTTGCAAAATATAACCCCAAACTCTCTCTAGCTCTAGTTGAACTCGCGTGCGATTTAGCCGGTCGGTGCAGAGCGCCCCGCGAATTTCGTGATCGCTGCCATGAACACTCCTAGCAGAAAGCCACCGACGTGGGCCCACCAGGCTACGCCCCCGACGCTCCTCATCCCGAGCGAGCCAACGCCGCTCAGGAAATTCATCAGAAACCATATGCCAATGAAAATCCATGCCGGGACGCGCGCCATGAAAAAAAGAATGAGCAACGGTACCAACGTCAGGATGCGCGCCCGCGGAAAAAATATGATGTACGCGCCGAGAACTCCCGCAATTGCTCCACTCGCTCCGAGTGAGGGAACGCGGGAACCCCACGAAAAGAGCACCTGCGAGGCGCCTGAGCCTATTCCGCACACCAGATAAAACAACAAATAACCAAGATGGCCGAATCGATCTTCGACGTTGCCCCCGAAAATCCACAGAAACCACATATTGCCGATGATATGGAGAAAGCCGCCGTGCAAGAACATGCAGGTGAAGAGCGGCAGGAAAGCTTCGAGTGGCGTGTAACGATGTCCTTCGAGCGCCAGCTGAATGTGCGAGGGGGTAAGGGCGTAGGTCTTAATGAACGCCTCGCTCGCCGCTGGGGGAAGGGTAATCTGGTGAACGAAAACGAGCACGTTCGCAGCGATCAGCAGCAGCGTCACAATCGGGAAAGCTCGGCGTGGGTTCAGGTCCTTCAGTGGAATCACGGTTTCACGCTCAGGGACCCCATCGCGGCGTGAGATGCTTTCGTCAATGCCTCATGCGAATACGCAAGCTCGGAGCGCTGACCACTTCGGCGCAGGTCCGCGATCCTCTCCAGGGCAGCGATGCCGCCGCGCGCTCCCCGGGCCGTGCAATTTAGTGCCGCGGCCGCACAGCTGAGTTCAAGTGTTTCTTCCATTGCCCAGTTGCGCACCAATCCGTACAAGAAGGCTCCGTGGAAAATGTCGCCTGCACCCGTCGTGTCGGTCGCACGTACTCGGAAGCCGGGACAGAG
>Ga0210394_10000681_pt1 | contig 65369 bp, 58 predicted proteins | sample IncBWC12MmetaG_FD_160121 | JGI IMG/M metagenome (GOLD analysis project Ga0210394, IMG submission 160121) | Forest soil microbial communities from Barre Woods Harvard Forest LTER site, Petersham, Massachusetts, United States - Inc-BW-C-12-M | ecosystem: Environmental > Terrestrial > Soil >...
TGCCGTGCTGCCGACTCAGCGCCCGCGGTCCTGGCCGCCTATCCGGTCTATGCCTGCCACCAGCTGGTAGAAACAGTCCAGCAGCGGCACGGACAGTGTCAGCCTGGCCGCCGTGCGGATCGCATCGCCCAGCGTCTCTTCGACTTCCAGCCGGCGCCCGGCGGCAAGGTCCTGCAGCGTGGACATGCGATGCTCCGGGGCACTCGACTTCATGTCGAGGCCGAATTTCTCCAGCAGCGCGACCGCGTCCGCTTCCGACTCGCGGCAGATGGTCGCCACCGGCAGCACGCCACGGTCGCTCAGCTCAACCTGATTGGCAGCGGCGAGCATTCCAACTTCGCGCACCAGGCGTACCAGCACCCGGGCCGGGCCCGGATCGATCAGGTATTGCCAGGTCAGCGCACGCGTGGCGACCGATAGAATCATCATCGGCGCCCAGGCGGCGAATTTCGACCACTCCAGACTCAGGATCTCCCGGACCGCCGTGGCCCGGACACCGGAGGCATCGATGCTGCGGGCAACCTCACCGGCCCGGGCGCTATCGCTACCATCCAGCTCACCGATGTACAGGTTGGCATTGCGCGTGAACAGCACTTCGCCGGAAGGCAGCAGCTCTCCGCTCAGGTTGGCCAGCGCGCCCAGCACACGCTCGCCGCCAAACGCATCGGCCAGCAGCGCATCCTTCATCATCCCATTCTGGATCGACAGCGCCACGCCGATGTCGGCGCGGCACAGCGACGCCAGCGCCGCCTCGGTCGCGTAGGTTTTGGTCGCGACGATCAGCACGCCGGCGGCCGTGAGTTGCGCCGGCTGGCTCAAGGTCGGCACCGGCTGCGAAAATTCGATCAGCCCCTTGATGCGCAGCCCATCATCGGCAATCTGCTGGGCGCGGCGCGCGCGCGCGAGCATCAGCACCGAGTGGCCGGAACGGGCCAGGTGGGCGCCGATAATGGAACCGATCGCTCCGGCACCCAGAATCGCGAATTCGACGTCAGACATGGTCTTTGGCCATAGGCGTTACCTCGGAGCCGTGATGGTATCAAGCGGCTCGACGGCTGCAGCTGCTGCGGCGATGCGGCATAGACCGGGTCGGAGGCGGCACTGCCGCCGTCACAAAGCTGCGTCGTACGCCCTCGCGCGGTCAACCCCAAAGCGCTTCAATCGCTATAGCCCTTTAGCGGTTTTGGATTACCGAGGCAATCGCGCCGGGAGGGGTTTAATGACACACCATCGCCAACGGCACCGGCCGCCGGTGCTGCGGTCCTGGGCACTGCTCGCGCTCATCGGCGTCGCGGCAGGACTGTCCAGCTGCGGCGGCGACGACCACAACGACTGCTTCAACTGTGGCGGCTATAGCTATACGCCGTACGAGTTCTCGCGCGGCCTGGTGGCTGCCGATTTCAATCACAACGGCTTCACCTCGATCGTGCAGACCAGCACCGTCAGCGGCGGATTGCAGCCGTATCCGGGCTACCTGAAGGCGTACCTGTCCACCGGAGGCGGAGCCTTCGCCGCGCCAGTGCTGACCGCCGATGGCAATAACCCGCTCTACCTGGCGACCGCCGATCTCAATGGCGACGGTCTGCCGGACGTCGTGTCGGCCAGCTTCGATGATGGCGCGCTGGCGGTCTTTTTCAATAACGCGCAGAAGCCAGGCACGTTCAACTCACCGCTGGTGCTGTCCTCGCCCGGCGCCTCGCAGGTCGCGATCGCCGACATGAATGGCGACGGACTCCCCGACCTCATATCGGCTGATTACAATCTGTCGTTATTCCTGCAGACTTCGCCGGGAACCTTCGCCAGCCCGATTCCGCTGTATTCGGGTGGTGCCAACTGGGTGGCAGTCGGTGATCTCAATGACGACGGAATTCCCGACATCGCACTGACCGACAACGTCGGAGTCAAGCTGCTGATGCACACCGGCGCCGCCGGCACCACCACTTATGCGGCGCCGGTCGCCGTGTTTACCGCGACTGCCAATGCCGATGTTGTCGGCGCCAACCTGATTGCCATCGCGGACGTTAATGGCGACGGGCTGAACGACCTGGTGATCACCGATCCGGGCCCGGCCGGGGGTGCCGCGCCGACCGTCTCCGTGCTGCTGCAGGATGCGGCGCATCCCGGCCAGTTCCTGGCGGCCGTGAGCTATGCAACGGCTCCGGGATCGCTGGCGCAGGACATCGTGGTGACGGATGTGAATGGCGATGGAAAGCCGGACATCGTCATTGGTGGCACCGCGGCGGTCAGCGTGCTGCTGCAGAATGCAGCCGCCCCGGGCACCTTCCTCGCGGCGACCAATTACCCGGTCCAGAATGCCAACCAGATCGCCATTGCCGACGTCCACGACAGTAACCTGGTCACTGGCCTGGTCGATATCGTCATCGCCACCGGAGCGACGCATCCAACGGTAAACGGCGTGATCAGCAACAGTCCGGGCGTGCTGCTGCAGAGCGCCACCACCCCGGGGACCTTCGGGGCGCTGCAGAATCTGCCGTAACGGCGGTGACGAAGGCAGCGCGGGCGTTGCGCTGACGCCGATCGCGGCTCGCCATGAGCCGTCCAACAGTTCATGATGCTGTCCGCCATGGACACCCGAATGAACACCCGGACGACCGATACCACGATGGCCGTGTTCCTCGATCTGGAGAACATCGCCCTCGGCGCACGCGACGCCAGTTACCCGAGTTTCGACATTCAGAAAGTGCTCGAGCGGCTGCTGCTCAAGGGCCACATCGTGGTCAAGAAGGCCTACTGCGATTTCGATCGCTACAAGGACTTCAAGCGCGGCCTGCACGAGGCCGCGTTCGAACTGATCGAGATCCCGCATGTGCGCCAGTCGGGCAAGAATTCCGCCGACATCCGCATGGTCGTCGACGCGCTCGACCTGTGCTACACCAAGGGCCACGTCGACACGTTCGTGATCATCAGCGGCGATTCGGATTTCTCGCCGCTGGTGAGCAAGCTGCGCGAAAATGACAAGACCGTCATCGGCGTCGGGGTCAAGAATTCGACCTCGGACCTGTTCATCAATAACTGCGACGAATTCATCTACTACGACGATCTGGTGCGCAAGGAGCCCTCGAAGGCGCGACGGCGCACCGCCGCCGCGGCCACCGCCGCCCCGGCGGCGGCCAACGATGAGAAGAACAGCGACAATAAGGGACCCGACCGCACCGAAGCGCTCGACCTGGTGGTCGAGACGTTCGAGGCGGTTGCCGAAGAGCGCGGCGAGAACGAACCGATCTGGGGTTCGATGATCAAGCAGGCCATCAAGCGGCGGCATCCGGGCTTCAACGAGCGCGCACACGGATTTCGTTCGTTCAACGATCTTCTGGCCGAGGCGCAGAAGCGCGGTTTCCTCGAGCTGCAGGCCGACGAAAAATCCGGCGGCTACACGGTGCGGGCGGTAGACCGGCCGGCACCGCGCGCCGTCTAGGTCCAGGGCATCAGGCCTTGATGAAGGCCAGCAGCTCCTCGTTGACCTTATCCTTCAGCGTGGTGCACATGCCGTGCGGTGCGCCCTTGTAGATCTTGAGCGTCGAATTCCTGACGAGCTTCGACGACAGCAACGCCGAAGCCACGATCGGAACGATCTGATCATCATCGCCATGAAGGATCAGCGTCGGCACGTCGATCTTCTTCAGGTCTTCGGTCAGGTCGGTCTCGGAGAACGCCTTGATGCAGAAGTATGAAGCCGGGAAACCCGCCATCATGCCCTGCAGCCAGAACGATTCGCGCACGCCCTCCGATATCCTGGCGCCCGCCCGGTTGTAGCCGTAGAACGGCAGGCTGAGATCCTTCCAGAACTTGGAACGATCGGCCTGCACGGCGGCACGAAGCTGGTCGAAGGCCTCAATCGGCGTGCCGGCGGGGTTCGCGGCGGTCTTCAGCATCAGTGGCGCAATGGCCCCTATCAACACCGCCTTGGCGACACGCTGGCTGCCGTGACGGCCGATGTAACGCGTCACTTCACCGCCGCCGGTCGAATGACCGATGTGAATTGCCTTCTGCAGGTCGAGCGCCTTGACCAGTGCCGCCAGATCGTCCGCGTAGGTGTCGAGGTCGTTGCCGTTCCACGGCTGGCTCGAGCGGCCATGACCCCGTCGGTCATGGGCGATGCAGCGGTAGCCGCGCGCGGCGAGAAAGAACATCTGGTCTTCGAACGCGTCGGCCGACAGCGGCCAGCCATGGCTGAACACGATGGGCTGTCCCGTGCCCCAGTCGTTGTAGTAGATCTGGGTACCGTCGGCAGTCTTGATGGTGCTCATGATCCCGCATCCTTCGTTCCGGCACGCTCTCGGCGTGCCTGCTGGGATTAGCATACCCCAGGCCTTTGATCATGTGACGTCCCGGTCGTGCAACTCACCACAGTCGCGACATATCCATGATCTCACAATCAACCCATTGACCCCTCGCGGTCCAGTAAGAGCCCCGCAAGCGGAACAGGTGACGCTGGTGTTTCTCTCGTTGACGACTTCGAATGTCCTGGCAGCCTGCTGGCTCTTGTACTCCAGGAAATTCTTAAGCATTCCCCAACCTGAATCCAGCACGGACTTCGCCATCCGTGTCCTGGCCAGTTTAAGGCCACTCACGTCGCCGACGCTGATGTGCTGATACCGATCGACTATGCTCCTTGAGAACTTGTGCAAGGCATCTGCTCGGCAGCGCGCCGCCTTGCGGTGAATGCGTTTGGCCTGACGCTTATGGCCATGGCGCTGTGCTGACGCCAGCTTCTGGGCGTAGGCTTCTGTCCAGCGGCCGGCTCCAAGCCGATCCCGGTCGCTCGTGACCGCAATGTCCTTCAACCCCAGGTCAATGCCGACGGCCTCCTCGGGTGCAATCGTCTCTTCTGCCCGCATCTTCACCGGCAGGCAAAGCCACCAGTCGCCTACCGCATCCTGGGCAAAGCAGCCGCCCTGCCAGCTGATCCCTTCCAGTCGCGCTGTCTCAAACACCCGAAAGCTCTTGCCGGCAAAGCGCAGGCACACGCCTTTGCGCTTGAGGCTCGCCGCCTTGAACGGCACCCATCCCAGGGATCGCCTGGCGCCACGGCTCACCCGCCAGCGCAGCTTGAGCCGATGCGCGGCCTGGCGTTTCTGGGCGTAGTGGTTGCAAATCGACTGAATCGTGTCCGAACCGATCTTGTCAAAATACTGGCTGGCACCGGCCGTTAGGCTGCACAGGTCAAACCCGGACATCCATTTGCGTTTGGAATCCGTACGCGTCGCAGCCTTGAGGCTCGTCTCATTGCAGTAGTTGAACACCTCGTTCACTTCCACTGCTGCGGCATTGAGCCATGAGTAGGCTTCCGCACGAACCTTCAACCGAAGAGTGCGCGTGAACGAGAGCGGCATGACGTATTATCTCGCCTCACGGGGTTTTCCCGCTCGGGTGTTTTTGCCCACTTCATTGCGTAATTCACTGGTGGGTCGCGACGCCCATGTCGCTTCGTAGACGAACTTCGTGTTCGTCATGTCAGTTCTCTTCGAGCCGTTGCTTGAGATCGTGCAGCGCCTGCAGACGCGAGCGCTCGAACTTGCGGATCCAGCGTTGGTAGATCGCGTGCACCGGCACCGGGTTGAGGTAATGCAGTTTTTCGCGCCCGCGGCGCGACGTCACGACCAGGTTGGCCTTCTCCAGCACCGCCAGGTGCTGCGTAACCGCCTGCCGGGTCATATCCAGGTGCTGGCAAAGTTCACCCAGTGTCTGTCCATGATTGGAGTACAGCAGGTCAAGCAGCTTCCTGCGGCTGCGATCCGCGAGCGCCTTGAATACCCGGTCGATATCCGTGGCCATCATGATATGCAAGTAAATGCTTGCATGTCAAACGGCGCACTCCGCGTCGCCCCGAACGCAGCGCACAGGGCGTAACGGCGCAGGCGTCAGTGGCGTGGCTTGCGGAATTTGAGCACGAAATTGTCGGCCTCGCCGACAGCGAGATAGCGGTCGCGATCCTTCTCGCCCTGCGACAGCGTCGGCGGCAGTGTCCAGACGCCGTCGACCCAGTCCTTGGTGTCGCGCGGATTTGCCAGCATTTCGGACGATCCGACCAGCTCGAAACCGGCCTGTTTCGCCAGCGCGATCGTATAGTCCTGGCGCACATAGCCGTTCTTCGCCTTCGGATCCTGAGGCAGGTTGGCACGCCCGCGATGCTCCTCGATACCGAGGATTCCGCCGGCTTTCAGCGCCCGAAAGCATGCCGCCAGCGCCTGCGGCGCATAGCCGCCGTTCATCCAGTTGTGCAGGTTGCGGAAGGTCAGCACCAGGTCGGCCGAGCCCGCTGGCGCAATGTCAAAGCTGTCGGGACCAAGCGTCGTCTGCACGATGCTGCCGTAGCGCTGCGGCTGCGCGCCGAATCGTGTGCGCCACTTGGCGACCCCACTGTCCTCGTCGGCATCCCCGGGCGCCGGCAGCGCGACATAGAAATGCCCACGGGGAGCCAGATACGGGCCCAGGATATCCGTCCAGTAGCCGCCGCCCGGCCACAGCTCGACCACTGTCTGTGCCGGCCCCAGGCCGAAGAACGTCAGCTCCTGCGCCGGATGTCGCACCGGATCGCGTGCCACGGCCGCCGGCAGCCTCTCCGGGCTTGCGACCGCCGCGCTCAGGGCGGGATCGATCGCCGCAGTTCCGCGCGCCGTGGCGACATCGGACAGTGCCAGCAGCGCGGCGGCAAGCAGCGTGGCGGCTAACTGCGGTAGGAAAGGCCGGCGGTTCAGCATCGGGGCACCTGCGGATGCATTCTTGCCGCGCGATTATCACAAATTTCAGCTAGTTTTGGACCCGGTTCGGATCGCCAACTCAGCCTTAGAGGATATTAGAGGTGCAAAAGATTCCCGCTGGCGTCGGTCCGCGCTATCCGCAGGTGGTGGTACTGGTGGGTGCTACCGGTGATCTGTCCCGTCGCAAGCTGCTGCCGGGGCTGTTTCACCTGGCAACCACCGGATTCATTCCGGGTTGCCGGATCATCGGCGTCTCGCTCGATAGCCTCGACCGGGACGGCTTTCGTGACTTCGCTCGCAAGGCACTCGATGAATTCTCCACGCGCAAGGTCGCCGACGCGGACTGGAATGCCTTTGCCCAGAACCTGGACTACGTGCCGTTGGCGGCCGGTGCCGGGGCGCTGAAGGGGGCCGTAGACCTGGCGGAGAAGACGTTCCCGGGTGAGTGCCGTCGGCTGCATTACATGAGCGTGCCGCCAAGCGCGGCCCTGTCGGCGGTGCGGATGCTGGGGGAGGCGGATCTGGTCGAGCGCTCCCGGATCATCATGGAAAAGCCGTTTGGCACCGATCTTGCGAGTGCGGTGTCGCTGAATGCCAGGCTGCACGAGGTATTCGAAGAGGACCGCATCTTCAGAATCGACCATTTCCTCGGCAAGGAGCCGGCGCAGAACATCCTTGCGTTCCGTTTTGCCAATGGGCTGTTCGAGCCGATATGGAACCGCAACTTCATCGATCACGTGCAGATCGACGTGCCGGAGACGCTGGCATTAGGCAAGCGCGGGCCTTTCTATGAGTCCATCGGGGCTTTTCGCGACATGGTGGTGACCCACCTGTTCCAGATTCTCGGCTTCATGGCGATGGAACCACCCACGGCATTGGAGCCCTCGCCCATCAGTGAGGAGAAGAACAAGGTGTTTCGAAGCATGTTGCCGATCCAGCCGGCCGATGTCGTGCGCGGGCAGTACACCGGCTACCGCTCCGAGGAAGGCATCCATCCGGAGTCGGACACCGAGACATTCATCGCGCTGAAATGCCTGATCGACAACTGGCGCTGGGCCGGCGTGCCTTTTTTCCTTCGCACCGGCAAACGGCTGGCCGAGGGGCAACGGATCATCTCGATCGCCTTCCGCGAGCCTCCCAAGAGCATGTTCCCGGCCGGCTCGGGAGTAGGGGCACAGGGCCCGGATCATCTGACCTTTGATCTGGCCGACGCCTCTAAGATGTCGCTGTCGTTTTACGGCAAGCGCCCAGGCCCCGGCATGCGCCTCGACAAACTCAGCCTGCAGTTCGCGATGCACGACACCGGCCTGATCGGAGACGTCCTCGAGGCCTATGAGCGGCTGATCCTCGATGCGATGCGCGGCGATCCCACGCTGTTCACGACTGCCGAGGGCATTGAGCGCCTGTGGGAGGTATCGACCCCATTGCTGGAAGCACCTCCGGCCGTACGCCCTTATGCGCCGGGCTCGTGGGGTCCGAATGCGATCCATCAGCTGGTCGCCCCGCATGCATGGCGGCTGCCATTCGAGCGCGTCTGGCGCGACCCCAACCGGGCTGGCAACTGAGCCGCTATGACTGACTGCGGCGGCAGCTGACTGCAACGGCAGCTGATTGAGAACGCCCACGAGCCGGTGCTAAGGTCGGCTGACAGAGCACGAGGAAGCGGCTGCCATGAGCGATGAAATTGTCTTCTATCACAACCCCATGTCGCGGGCGCGCGTCGTGCACCTGATGCTGGAGGAAGTCGGCGCACCGTATCGGATCGAGCTGGTCGACCTGCAGAAGGGTGAGCAGAAGCAGCCGGCGTTCCTGTCGGTCAATCCGATGGGCAAGCTGCCCGCGATCATGCATCGCGGCACGGTTATCACCGAAACCGGCGCGATCTGCACCTATCTTGCCGACGCATTCCCGGCAGCGGGACTGGCCCCGCGGCTGGATGAACCGGTGCGCGGAACGTACCTGCGCTGGATGTTTTTCGGCGCCGGTTGCGTCGATGCCGCGCTCATCGATCGGCTGCTGTCGCGCCCGGCGCCGGAAAAAACCTCGGCGCTGGGCTACGGTCGATTCGATGACACGGTGGAGACGCTGGAGAAGGCGATCACGCCCGGACCTTACATCCTGCAGCAGCGCTTCAGCGCCGCCGATGTCTATATCGGGGGCCAGATCGGCTTTGGCATGATGACCAAGAGTCTCGAGCCGCGCCCGTCCTTTCAGCGCTATGTCGGCCTGCTCACTGAGCGTCCCGCGTATAAACGCGTGCAGCAGCAGAACGAGCAGCTGCTGGCCCGGCTGAAGGCGACCGGGTGAGCTTTGAGTTAGACCGCCATGTCGGCCCGTAGCAGGATATTGCCATGAAACGCATTTGCCGCCCCGTGCTGATCTGGTGCCTGGTACTTTGCGGCGCCATGTTCATTGCCAATCAGTCCGCATTCGCGGCCGATCGCTCGGACCCGGGCGGCATCTGGAAGGCCGTGGTGCCGCCGTCGGCGATGCACGGAGAATTCGGCAACGAGGACCCGGTCGGACTGGCTGCCGGCAAACACATCAAGGCCGACTGTTCGCTGAACTGGGTCGGCGACGACGGCAAGCTGTATTGCTTTACCACCGGCACGTCGCTGGTATTTTTCGAAGAGTCCCCGCAGGCCTACATCCGCGCGGCGCGCAAGTTCTTCGAGTTCGATCGGCCGCGGCTGCACTAACCGGCTGGCCGGGGTTTGCGCTTCGGCGAGCGCCGGTTGGCGCGCGCCTTGTCCGGCGGCGCGGCCGCCCACCGTCCCAGTGCATTGCGCGCCTCCTGCACGCTAAGACGCTGTCCCGCCTCGATCACGTCGCGCGGTACCCATTGCGGAAACGCGACCTCGCTGCTCATATGATGGCCCGAAGCCGTGTGCTGCTGATGCACCTGCGCCAGCTGGTAGGCGCTGAACAGATCCGCCGCGCGCACCAACGCCGGCCACAGCCGGCGGTGAATCAGGGTCAGTTTCCCGTCGATGAGCCGGCAGGTCAGGATGTCCTTTGACTCGCTGATCGCCTGCAGCACGGCAAAGATCTGATGGCTCTTGGGATGCGCCCACCAGCTGCCCTTGATCGGCTCACCCGAGATCAGCTCGGTCAGGCGCGGAGCGGGCCCTTTTCCCGATGCCAGCACGACACCGTGCTCGCGAATGAACGACAATGCTGCGTCGACGGGTGTCACGGCCCCAGTATCTACCGAATGAACACGGGCCCGCGCTATATTGATCGCGAGCTGCCGATTGACGCAGGAGACACCAGGATGCGCTGGCAGGACAACCGGGAAAGCGACAACGTCGAGGATCGGCGCGACGATTCGGGCGGCGGCGGCGGTATGCGCTTCGGCGGCATTCACCTCGGCGTGGGTGGCGTCGTCGTCGTGCTGCTCGGCAGCTGGCTGTTCGGAGTGAATCCGCTGACCGTGCTGGGGCTGCTCAGCGGCAACGGCAGCGCCTCGGCGCCGACGCAGAGCGAACCCGCCCGCCAGCCCCCCGCCGGCGATACCCTGGCGAGTTTCGTATCAACGATACTCGCCAGCACCGAGGACGTATGGGGCGAGATTTTCACGCAGGCCGGCCACAGCTATGAACGGCCGCGGCTGGTGCTGTTTCGCGATGCGATTCCCACTGCCTGCGGCACAGGCGAGAGTGCCATGGGGCCGTTCTACTGCGCACAGGACCGCAAGGTCTACATCGACCTTGGCTTCTACGAAACCCTGCGCAACCGCCTCGGTTCGCCCGGCGACTTTGCCCAGGCCTATGTGATTGCCCACGAGGTCGGCCACCACGTGCAGAACCTGCTGGGCACGACCGCCAAGGTCGACGCCCTACGCCGGCGTGAGAACAGTGCGCAGGCCAATGCCACCTCGGTACGGGTCGAATTGCAGGCCGACTGCTTCGCCGGCGTGTGGGCCTTCCATGCGCAGGCCGAGAAACACTGGCTCGAGCAGGGCGACATCGCATCGGCACTGAACGCCGCCTCGCATATCGGCGATGATGCACTGCAACGGCAGTCGCAGGGCCGCGTCGTCCCCGAGACGTTCACGCATGGCACCAGCGCGCAGCGCGTCGGCTGGTTCAAGCGCGGCATCGCCAACGGCCGCGTCGAGGACTGCGACACCTTCGGCGCCGCCACGCTCTGAGCGCGCGATGTGCCTGATCCTGGTAGCGTGGCGTGCGCATGCGGACTATCCGCTGCTGCTGGCCGCCAATCGCGACGAATTCCACGCCCGGGCGGCAGCGCCGGCCGCCTGGTGGCCGGAGCCGAACATCCTGGCCGGCCGCGATCTCGCCGCCGGCGGTACCTGGCTCGGCGTCGCGCGCGATGGCCGCTTCGCAGCGCTCACCAACTTCCGCGATCCGACCGTTGCCCAGCGCGATGCACCGAGTCGCGGCGAACTGGTGCCGGCGACGCTGGCCTCGATGCTGCCGGTGGAACTGCGGCTGCAGCAGCTGCGCCGCACAGCGGGCAACTACAATGCTTTCAATCTCATTTTCAGCGACGCCGAGCGCCTGGCAGTATTCGAGAGCGTGCCCGGCAGCGGCCGCGTACTGGGGCCCGGGGTCTACGGCCTGTCGAATCACCTGCTCGACACGCCCTGGCCCAAGCTGCGCAATGCCAAGTCCGCGCTCGCTACCGCCATGACGCGCCTGCCGGATGAGGGGCCGCTGCTCGAACTGCTGCGCGATGAGCGCCAGGCCGACGACACGCAGCTGCCGCGTACCGGGGTGAGCCTGGACTGGGAGCGACTGCTGTCGAGCGCCTTCATCCGCTCGCCCGATTACGGCACACGCTGCTCGAGCATCCTGCTGATCGATCGTCACGGCGGCGTGCGCTTCAGCGAGTGGAGCTGGGATGAATCCGGCACTCTGTCGAGCCAGGTCGAGCATCGCTTCGATATCACCGCTGCGATCGGCGCATAGCGGCACCGGCTGCACGCCCGACCATCGACACGCTCGGTCGGTTTCCCGACCCGCAGTCTACGAACCCGCATGTCGCTGTTTCAATCTCAGGGAGATGTGCGCGCAGGGTGACGCAGAGGTGCCGATGACCGAAAATGACCCCGAGCTGACAGTCGTGAATGACGGCTATAGGGTAGTTCAATTGGAGCGGGCACGAAGACGCGGCTACTCCGGCAGATTCATCTTGCGCAGGAATGCCTTAAAGCGCGGATCATCTGCGAGATTCCTGAACAGAGGCTCCCCAGCGAGTTCTATGAGCGCATCGTCCTTCAGCGCATAAGCGCGCTCGAGCCATTGCATTGAGAGATCCTTTTCTTTCCGGTAGGCAAGATTCATCGCGATTGAATAGGTAAAGCTGTCAGGGTACTTAGAAATCAGTTCCTGCAGGGCCAAGTCGGCATCGGCTTTGCGACCATTCGCCAGTAAGACGGCAGGCAAGTACTGCAACTTGAAGGGGCCGGGTTCCATCGAGTCGAGAGTGTCGAGCGCAGCCGCTGTCTTGCCTTCCGCGAGCAGCGTCTTCGCAAAAAATTTCTTGATCAGCGAAAAGTTCGGATTGATCTCCAAGCCCCTGCGATAGGCGGCCTCCGATTCCGAATAACGGCCGGCAAGGTAGAGGGTGTTCCCAAGATCGCTATACCCAATAGTCGACAGAGGATCCTGGACTACCAGAGCGCTAAAGTATCGAACAGCCTCATCCCTATGTCCCAGGGTCTGCGCCAGCACGCCTGCGCTGTCGAGCGCCCACTCGTCGCGCGGGTTGATATCGAGAGCCTTATGTACCTCCGCAGCGGCAGCCGGCCAGTCCCAGTCGTAGGTTGTGTAACTGTATGCAAGGATTGCATGCGGCTGCGCAAGACCAGGACTCACTTCTATCGCGTGCATCGCCAAGCGGCGTCCGCGACCGTACCCATTCTGTGTTGAGACAATCTCGAGATCCGACTCGTTTACCGACATCAGTGCCATTAACGACCACGCCAACCCAAAATTTGGATCGATTTTTACCGCCTGTTGCAGTAGGTCTTCGCCATTTTTCAGAGATTCCGCTGTGAACTCGAAGAGGTCGTGCCGCGCCCGCAGATACAACTGATATGCCTTGAGGCTATGCGTGCCGCCGATGTCCTGGGTCAAAGGCCCACCCATCAGTGAAATTTGTAGCGCTCCGGCTACTGCGGTGGCTATTTCGTCCTGCACCTTGAATACGTCCTGTAATTCACGGTCATAACTCTCTGACCAGACCTGATAGCCAGTATCAGCTCGCACCAGTTGCACGGTCACACGCAACCGGGTTGCTGATTTTCGCACACTGCCTTCCAGGACGTTCGCAACGCTCAAGTCGCGAGCGATCTCTGACACTTTTGTCGGCCTACCTTTGAAGTAGAACGAGGAGGCCCGCGCCGGTACGCGCAGCTCTGGGACCTTTACCAGGCGGTCAATGATCTCTTCGGCGATGCCATCGGCAAAGTACTCCTGATCGTGCTTTTCGCTGAGGTCGGTGAATGGCAGCACGGCGATCGACTTGTCAGAGACTACGGGAGCAGAGCGAATCGACGCCGAGTCGGAGACCTCTGCAGCGGCTACTTGCTCCGGCTTCTCGTGCTTCGACAGCCAGAATTTATCAGCCGCGAAATACGCGAGCGCAACCGCAAGCACGATGATGATGGCGATATCGAACCGTCGGCCAGTTAGCCGTGCGGTTCTCCGATGAGCCTCTGCATCGGGAGCCGACTTGGTGGCGTGTGCTGGCTCGAAAACCCAAGCAAAGATCAGCGCCGCGGGGAATCCCAGCACCATCAATCCCATCAGCACGCGCCCGGTCCACTCTGGCAAGGCCAATACGTGCAGAAACGTGCTGAAGGGCTCGAGAATCAAATAACAGACGGCGACGTACAGGACCGCCACCCGCCCCACGTGCCGGCGCTTCAACTGCTCCAGAGCGGATAGCTTGAAGGGCAGGCCATGCCCCGAGTCCGAGGGGTAGCTGGCCGCGTGACTCGCTTGGGTTGCCCTTGCTGCTGCACCGGAGTGGTGCAGATCAGCAGAAGGAGTACCGGTGGCGCGAGCTCTCGCCGAGTCAATCAGAGCCGGGACAATCTGCTCGATCGGACCGCCGGAGGCATCCAGCCACTGATGGGCACTCAGGAAATATTCCAGCTCGGGCGTGAGTTCCGCGCCGTCCAGTCGCACAGACAGAACAGGGCGCCTCTTCGAGCTGGCCCGCTCGACTTCCCGGAGCACGTGGGGCGACTCGATAGCGCTCCTTGAGAGGACAAGCAGCAGCATCCGGCAGGTGTTGATCGCCTGCACGATCGCTGCGGCATAGGACTCACCTGCCCGCACATCGCGAGGGGCTATCCAGCAGGCCACCCCTTCGCGTTCAAGGGCCGCACACAGAGCTTGGGCGGCTGCTGCGTCCTGCGAAGCGTAGCTGATGAATACGGCGCCGGAATGCGGGCCGCCACTGGCCACAGGCGCAGCGCTTTCCGCGCCGTGCACCGCGCCCGGTTCGCTGCCCTCGGTCAAGCCGCTATCTCCCTGCTTTAGCGTCGGCTAATGTTCCGGGAAGCCATCGGCCTTAGCAACAAAAAGGCGGGAGCCCGGCGGAACGACCGCTATGGGGGAGGCATTTGAATAAGCTGACCGCCCGGTCTTGGCCGGTCTGCGACCTTCAGCTCAGTCCCATCGGCGAGGCAGGCGACGCGCACTTCGGAGGTTTCTGTCCGAGCAGCGGGGTCCGCTTCAGGGCTTCAGTGTTGCCGCGATGCTGCGTACTTCGTCCGGGCTATGCTCGCCGGCCAGCGGCGTCCCTGGCATTAGATATTTGGCCATGTCGAGCCCACCGACGACGACAGGCTCGAACCCTGCCTCTCGGACGAGCCGCGAAGCGACTTCGATGGCCTTCTTGTCACCTGCGATCGGCATGCCGATCTTCCCCGGATCTTCGTGTGCGCTGGCCATGCGTGCTGCGGATACGGCGTTGAATGCACGAACGACGAGTGCGCCTGGCAATAGGTGCGCGTCGAAGAGCCCGGCCCCTTCTGCGCGCGCTTGATTGGCGATCTCTCCGTCGCGTTCCGGGAAAGGATTGCTCGCATTGATCACGACTTTTCCTTTGAGTGAATTGCCGAGGCTGCTTATGAGCGCGGGAAAGGCGCTGTACGGAACCGCGAACAGGATTAGCTGCCCGAATGCAGCGGCCTCCTGCGGCGTACCAGCGCGCGCATTTGCTCCGACCTCGGCAGCGAGCTTCTTGTCATAGTCGAGATTGCGCGAGGCGAACATCACCTCATTTCCCGCCTTGGCCCAAACGCCTCCAAGCGCGCTTCCCACATGCCCCGACCCGATGATGCCGATTTTCATCCTCTGGCTGTCGGCCGCATTGACAATACGCGCTGCGAGCGGCAGGACGCTGAGGGCGGCCGCCACACCGGTCACTTTGAGCATATCCCTACGACTAAAATCCGGAATGCCGTGCATTTTCATGTGGATCTCCACAATGGGCAGTAGTCGCCAGGTCCGTTCAGGTATCCCCTGGCCGGTAAACTGAGCAGGCCAAGTTTTGTTAAAATCCAGCGGTCAGAATCAAAGATTAGCCCATATGACAGATCGCCGCCGATTTCCAGGAATGTTCGCTGCCATCTCCGCCTTGCTGATGTCACTGGCTGCCGTGACCGCCGATGCGGCGCCGGGCGTGGCCGTGGCTCAATTTCAACCGTTCAAGATTGGTAGCTATAGCGCGGTGGCGCTCAAAGACGGTGGGCTTGAGGAGCCGGTCGACGGCAAGAGTTTCATCGTCGGCCAGCCGAACGAGGCGGTCGGCGCGGTGCTCAAGGCGGGTGGGGCCCCCGCCGACCATATCGAGTTAAGCATTCAGCCGCTGCTCGTACACGCCGGTGTTCACGTGCTGTTGTTTGATACTGGTGCCGGTGGTTTTTTCGGCGACATTGCCGGCAAGTTGCCAGAGTCCATGACGGCGGCGGGTGAGAAGCCGGCCAGCGTGACCGATATCTTTGTCTCGCATGCACACGGCGATCACATCGGCGGACTGGTCACGTCTACCGGGGCGCTTGCTTTCCCCAATGCGACGATTCATATATCCGCGCCGGAATGGAAATGGCTGAGCGGCCTCAGCGAGGATGAGGCGAAGAACTTCGGCATCCAACAGGTCTCTGCTCTGGTGAGTGCGATTAAGCCGAAGGTAGTGCCGTTCGAGCCGGGCGCGGATCTCCTGCCCGGTATCGTCAAGGCGATTGAGCTCAAGGGACACACGCCCGGCCATTCCGGCTACCGCATCGGGTCGGGCGCCGATAGTGTGCTTGTCATCGGTGATGCGATGCACAGCTACCTGGTGTCTGTTCGCAAGCCTTATTGGCAGGTTGCCTTCGATGGCGACCAGCAGCTTGCAGCGACGACACGGGTCGCCCTCGTCAAAAGCTCCGCCTCGAGTGGTCAGCGCCTCTACGCGGAACACTTCCCCTTCCCGGGCATCGGCAAGATCGTGAAGGGCAAGGATGGCGCCAGCTGGCAGCCGGAGTCGCTGCACTAAATCCTGAATCTCGGGCTTGTTGGCTTGTCAGGTGCGACCGCCTGTGGCCGATCGGTGCCGGTCTAGCCATTTTGCCCGTTGTTGACCCCCTTGCGCACGGTCACGACCGGCGGCTTTGGAGCAGCGTAATCAGGACTTCTGCTTCGCCAACGCCTCTCGCGCTTCCTTGAGTTGCTTCCAGTTCGGCGCGTACTTGAGCGCCTCGTCGTATTTTGCGAGTGCAGCTTTCATGTTGCCCTGCTTTACGAGCACATCACCCCAAGCTTTCAAAGGGTCTGCCCAGTGCGGTCCGCGCTTGTTGGCATCGATCAGTTTCGCCTCGGCACCCACAAGGTCGCCATGCTTTGCGAGCGCCACGCCCCAGGAGTAATACGCTGCGGGCAGGTCTGGTGCGAGCGCCACTGCCTCGGCATACGCTTTCTGAGCGCCAGGCCAGTTGCTGCGACCGTCGAGGATATCGGCGCGGAAACGGTAGCAATCGACGAACGTGCCGGCGCTCTTCAGGAACGCATCGGCCTTGTCGGGATGCCTCGCCGCTTCCTCGATCGGGGCGATCCAGCAGTGGTAGCCAGGATTGTTGGTGCCGACGGCCGGGTTCGCGTAGGCGATGCCAAAAGCATCCAGTTCGACGACGGCGGTGGCGAAGTCACCGGCCTCCAGCGCCAGTCGGCCACGCACGTGGTGGATCATCGCGTTGCCCGGCAGATCGTCCGGATCTTCCTTCGCCGTCTTGAGCGCAAGGTCCGCGGCCTCCGGATCGTGCAGGCGCATCTCAATGTCGGCGATGTTCGGGCCGGCCGAAATGACGCCTGATCCAGCGCCGGCATTGGCCTCGGCATCGGCCACGGTCGACTCAAGCCACGGCTTCAGGTTCCAGGTGAGGTAGTCCCAGTTCTGATACATGGGTTCGGGGGCCCGTCCCGGGCGGCCACCGGCGACACTCCGCATCGCCTCACCAGCCTTCCAGGCTCCCTCCTCGTCGGCAAGGATCATCAGGTCGTTCTGGATGTTGTTGTGTGCAGTCCAAAGGTTGGGTTGGAGCTTAGCGGCCGCGCGCTCTAGTCCCAGCCCCTCACGAGTGGAGCCGCCGGAACTCTCGATCGCGACGGCCCATCGGGTCAGAAGCATGGCCCGCTCCGCGGGCTCCGCACTCCCCACGGTGCTCTTGCAGAATGCGATCGCTTCCTCGTACCGTCCGTGGGTATTCAGGTAGCTGGCCCACCGTCCCGGCTGGGACTTCGAGTAGACGTACTCCGCAGCCGCGACGGTCAGCTTCCGAAGATCCGCGGCTGACCCCTCGATTGTCTTCGGCGGCACGCCGTTGCCGCGGATCGTTAGCGAGAGTCCGCCCGCCGGGGCCTCGACCAGATCGCCGTCGATGTGTACGTCGTGCCCGAACCGATCCCGTAGCAGGCGCGAGATCTCCCCAAGCGTTATGCCTGTTTCGGGCACGTCGAGCTTGATGCTGCCGCTCCAAGCGCCGGTAAGGCCGCGGGCAGCAGAAGTACTGCGGGTGTCGTCCTGCAGGCGGCCGAGTTCGTCGAGCAGGCCGCTGGCGACGATTGCCCCGTCAATGCCATGTGCAGCGAGGGTGGATGGTATTCGGAACGGCTCTACCACCACCTGGCGGGAGGTAGCGGCGTCGCGGATCATCAGAACGGCACCAGCGCCAATCGCCGTCGCGACGAGGACCAGGAACAGTTGGAATCCGACTCGCAAACGCAGGCCAAACCGGCGCAGGTCTACCTCGCGGGCCTGGCCTTGCAGAAAGTGCAGGCGCGCGGCGTGTTCGTCCTTGAGGTGCTCGTTCTGGGTATCAAGAAGCTGCGACTGCTTGCTCAAGAACTCGACAGTCTTGCGCGCGACTTCGGGATCGTTTCCGGCAAGCTTGGCGGCCACAGCCGATGCGAACGTTTCTGCACCAGCGAGCGCGTCCGACGCCTCAATGTCCGGCTTCGCGTCCTCTTCCCCCAAAATCCCGCCGAACAAACCTTCCGCCATCCCCGTCTCCGTCTTTTAATTCTTCGGCTATGGTCGTCTACGCGACTGTCCTTGGCAACCAACGTCAGCTAAGTGGCGTCGGTTCGGCACACTAGCGACTTGAAGTCATTGATCGGTACGTCGCCCGACGGGCCGGCCCGGCACCAGCGCTGACATAAGCGCTTCGAGGACCTCGACGTCGTTCTGATTACGAACTTGCGCTTGCGTGCGCACCGTACCCCAGCCAGGCCGCCGCGTGCTCGGCGTGAGACTTTCTATCGTGAAGCTCGCGTGAAGTCGGTCCCTGGGGCGAACCGGGTAGCGCCAACGCAGCCGGTCGATGCCAGCGCCGACCGAACCCTGCGCCGTCGATGCGTCGCTCATTACGAACAGGCGCATCGTGACGGCTGCTGTGTGAAAGCCGCTCGCGATGAGGCTGCCGAACTCCGTGTGCCGTGCAATTTCCGGGTCGGTGTGTATTGGCTGTGGATCATACTGACGAGCGAAAGCCACGATCTCATCCTCTGTGACTTGATATTCGGCCGATCGGAAGATTTGGCCGACGACGAAGTCGTCAAAGTATCGTGCGAGCGCCATGGGTGGTGTGCCGTCTGGTCGGTTGGACTTAGCGCCAACATGATTGTTGCGGGCGCATAAGTTTACTCGGATGCAATCCGTCGCCTTCAGCTACGCTGCTCTCTCCCTGACCGAGCGTCAGGCATGTTCGCGGATGCCTCTGGAATTGGCAAGAAAACCACGGCCGGGAGGCGGACCGTGGGCTTTAAGGACGGACCGAACACGATCGGTGCTCTGTGGGCGGCAGTTTCCAAGCGGGCCGAATATTTTGCCGCATCGCTAGCTGAATTTGGCCTTCATCCGTTCGGATAACCTCGACAGCTGTAGCACCACGCGTTCGTGTGTGCCCACCCCAATCTCCTCGTTCCCGTCGGTCGCACGAATCGAAAACTCGATGCGCCGCCCATCAACGCCGGTCACTGTCGCTTCGCCGATGACGCGTTGACCAACCGGCGTCGCCGCCACATGGCGCACGTCGACGTGTGTGCCGAGCGCGCTTTCGCCGGCGTCGAGATATGGTTTGATCGCGTTGAGCGCGGCGTTCTCCATGACCATGATCATGACCGGCGTCGCCAGCACCGGAGGCAATGTCACATCCTTGAAACGGCTGGCGAGATGGTCGGGCATGACGACAAGACTGAACGAACCCGTGGCCCCGACCGGTATCGATTGCATGACCTTTCCTTGCAGTTGGACAGCACAGATGAGCTTAATGCTTGCTGATAGGTGCGGATACGAATTATAAGCCTCTGTGCCCGCCAGATCGCCCCGTGGCGCGCCAGCGCGGCACCCCACGGGTAATATCCGGCAGGTACATGAGAGGGCTATGTATGCTGATGCGTGTCGCGGCTGCCGTACTTGCGATGGCGTGCGCAGGCTCCGTGCACGCCGCCGCCGATGAGCAACACTCGCATCCGCCGCCGGAAAAACTTGGCACAGTGAGCTTCCCGACGTCGTGCAAACCGACGTTGAAGCCTACGTTTGACAGAGCATTGGCGCTTTTGCATTCGTTCGCCTACGCCGCATCCGAACAGGCGTTTCGCGACGTCGCCGCCCGGGATCCACGCTGCGCGATCGCTCACTGGGGGATTGCCATGTCCCTGTTCCACCAACTTTGGGAACCGCCGTCGGGTAATGAGCTGCTCGAAGGGGCCAAGCAGGTTCGGCAGGCGCTCGAAATTCGAGCTGGCTCGCTGCGTGAGCGCCAGTTCATTGAGGCCTTGGACAGGTACTATCGTGACGCCGAGCATGACGCTCCCGCGGTTCGCGCACAGCGGTACGCAACGGCCATGGCTGACGTGGCTCGAGGCAATCCGCATGATACCGAGGCACAGATCTTCTACGCACTCGCCCTGATTGCGACGGCGCCTCTGGACGACAAGTCGCATACCAATCAGAAACGAGCCGCCGATATTCTCGAACCAATCTTTCGCCAGCAACCTCAGCACCCCGGAGTGGCTCATTATCTGATCCACACCTACGACAGCGCAGAGCTCGCCCCACGCGGTCTGGTTGCAGCCCGCGCGTATTCCAGGATCGCTCCATCGGCCCCGCACGCACTGCACATGCCGTCTCATATCTTTACCCGCCTTGGACTGTGGGACGACTCCATCGCGTCGAATCTGGCGGCGCGCGCGGCGGCGCACGACCAGGGCGATCTCGGGGAAGAACTGCATGCGATGGATTACCTGGCATACGCACTGCTGCAACGCGGCCGCTATGCGGAAGCAGAGCAGCTTGTCGTCGAGCTTCGATCGATGCCAAATCTCAGCGCCGCTCAGTTCAAGGTGGGCTATGCCGCGACCGCCATGCCGGTGCGCCTCGCCATCGAGCGTGGTGACTGGAGCAGCGCCGATTTATTGCAGCCGCTGCCGCAATCGGCGCCGCAGGTTGCCGCGCTGGTCTATTGGGCGCGGGCGCTCGGCCAGGCACGGGCCGGACATCCGCGCTCATCGGATGCCGAAATTGACGGACTTCAAGCCTGCCTGCGCGACGCGCAGTCTGCCGGGAACCGGTATTGGGTGACGCAAATCGACACGCTACTCAAGGAAGCCCAAGCCTGGCGGCTAGCGGCCGACGGAGATGCGGAGGCGGCGATTCTCACTCTGCGTACGGCGGCAGATGAGGAGGATGCCGTCGAGAAACTCCCGGTCACCCCGGGCCCGGTCGTGCCGGCCCGTGAGCAGCTCGGTGATCTGCTGCTTGATCTGAGCCACCCGGATCAAGCGCTGAGGGAGTTCCGAGCAGCCCTGACTATCGCGCCGGGCCGCCGGCGAGCGCTGCTCGGCGCTATTACGGCAGCCGAACACTTGGGTGACAGGCAAACTGCCGCGCAGCTGCACGCGCAGCTGATGTGAATATCTGCTACGCGGCCGGCTGCTTTAAGTCTTCTGCTGGGCGAGCGCCGCGCGCGCTTCCTTGAGCTGCTTCCAGTTGGGAGCGTACTTCAGTGCCTCGTCGTAGCGCGTGAGCGCAGCTTTAATGTTGCCCTGCTTCACGAGTACATCCGCCCAGGCTTTCAGCGGATCAGCCCAGTGCGGTCCCTTCTGATTGGCGTCCTTCAGCTTCCCAGCTGCGGCCTCGAATTCCCCGTGCTTGGCGAGGGCGACGCCCCACGAGTAGTACGCAGCGGGTAGATCGGGGGCAAGTGCGACCGCGTCCGCGTATGCCTTCTGCGCGCCCGGCCAGTCGCCGCGATCGGCAAGGATGTCCGCGCGGAAGCGATAGCAGTCGACGAAGGTGCCACCGGTCTTCAGAACCGCATCGGCCTTGTCCGGATGTCCCGCCGCCTCTTCGGCCGGCGCGATCCAGCAGTTGTAGCCGGGGCTGTTCGAGGACACCGCGGGGTTGGCGTAAGCCGCACCGAAAGCTTCCATCTCCATCGCAGCGCGGGCCGCATCGCCGGCCTCGGCCGCCATGCGGCCGCGCACGACGTGGGTCATCGCCGGGATGGTCGGATCGTGCGGGTCTTCCTTTGTGGTCTTGAGCGCAAGATCAGCCGCTTCCGGGTCGTGCAGTCGAGCCTCGATGTCGGCGATTTGTGGCCCGGCCGCGCCGACATTCGTCCCCACACCGGCATGCGCTTCGACGTCGGCCACAACCGCATCCAACCACGCCCGTAGGTTCCAGGTGAGGTAATCCCAGTTTCCGTAGTAAGTCTCGGGCGCCCGGCCCGGGCGGCTGCCAGCGGCCGTGCGCATGTCCTCGCCGGCGCGCCAGGCGCCTTCCTCGTCGCCAAGGAGCATGAGATCGTTCTGGATGTTGAAGTGCGCGACCCAGTAATCCGGCTCGAGCTTCACCGCCGCGCGCAGCAGCGACAGTGACTCGCGGGTCGAGCCGCCGATGGATATGATCACTGACGCCCAAGTGTTGAGCAGCCCCGGGCGCTCCGAGGCGTCGGCGCCCGCGATCGCCGTCCGGCAGAACGCAATCGCCTCGTCGAATCGCTCCACCCCGCCGAGATAGGCGGCCCAGCGCGCCGGCTGGGACTTCGAGTAGACGTACTCGGCCGCCTCGACCGTGAGCTTCTTGAGCTCGGTGGCCGATCCGCTGAAGGTATTTGGTGGCACGCCGTTGCCGCGGACCGTAAGTGTGAGGCCCCCGGTCGGGGTTTCGACCAGGTCTCCCTCGACGTGCACGTCATGCCCGAACCGCTCCCTGAGAAGACGGGAGATCTCGCCGATCGACACGCCGGTCTCCGGCACATCGAGCTTGATGTTGCTCGCCCACGCGCTGGAAAGGTTGCGCGCCGCCGCGGAGCTGCGCGTCGCATCCTGCAGATGGCTGAGATCATCGAGCAGTGCGTTGGCGACAACCGTCCCGTCCAGACCACGCGCCGCGAGGGCGGGCGGTGCGTGGAACGGATCGATCACGACGCGCCGTGAGGTGACGGCGTCGCGGATCATCACGGCGAAGCCGATCCCGATGACAGTGGCAACAAGTATAATAAAGAGCTGGAAGCCGGTCCGCAGACGCAGGCCGAAGCGGCGAACGTTTTCCTCGCGAAGCTGATTGCGCAGGTGCGCCATGCGCAGCGCGTGTTCGTCCTTGAGGTGCTCTTTCTGTACCTTGAGGAGTTGCGTTTGCTCGTTTAGGAACTCGACCGTCTTGCGCGCTACGTCAGCATCGTGTCCAGCGAGCTTGGCGGCGACAGCCGACGCGAAGGCTTCAGCGCTTGCCAGGGCCTCCGGAGCCTCGACTTCTGACTTGGCTTCCTCGACCCCGAGGATTCCGCCGAACACCCCTTCAGCCATCTCGATCCCCAATTCGACGCCTCGGCGATGTTCGCGGATGCTGTGCGCGTTGGCAACAAGATCGGGCCAGGTCGATCGCCATGTCTGCTTGTGGCGGACATGTCAGGCAGCAGTACTTCCGGTTGTGACGAGACCACGGCCGCTCGCGTGCTGCAGCGCACGCCGATCAGGCGCTTGCAGGCGCGGGGATGCGCGCGCATATTCTCCCGTCCGCGTCCGGACCAAGCGGTCCGGGTTGCCCACTAAGTAACAGCAAAACATCCACGGGAGACGCACTATGCTAAGAATTGTCACGATCGCTCTGCTCGGCACGCTGTTCTTCGGCACCACCGCGTTCGCGGCCGATGCCGTCGACGGCACCTGGAAGCTCAACGTCGCAAAGTCCAAGTTCAGTGGCACGGCGCCGAAGAGCGCGACGCGCGTGTACGCCGAGGGCGCCGACGGCATGACCCTCGATCAGAAGTTGGTCGGCGCCGACGGCAAGGAAATGTCCATGCACGTGAGCCTCAAGTACGACGGCAAGGACCATCCGATCACCGGCAATCCCGACGCCGACAGCGTCTCCGGCAAGGCTATTGACGCCCACACCAGCGACTTCACGCTCAAGATGGGCGGCAAAGTGGTCGGCAGTGTGCACCGCGCCGTGTCGGCAGATGGCAAGACGCTCACGGTCAACAACAAGGGCACGCACGCCGACGGCAAGACGTACGACGATACGCTGGTGTTCGACAAGCAATAGGGCCGCTACGGCGATGGCCGGGGCGTGAGCGAGACTCGCGCCCCGTTCACCTGTACAGGGAACGGCGGGCGCCAAAAGGGGTTACCAGATGAGTGGTATCAGGCGAAACCGCACTTGATGTTGGTAGCTCGCGTAGCCGGGGAGCTTGCTGGCCAGGAATTTCTCCTCGTCAAGTAGTCTCCAGATCAGCGCCGGCATCATCGGGACGAGCACCAGCAATCCCCACCACGAACCGAGCGCAATCGGCATACCGAAAAGCATGACCAGGGCGCCGGCGTACATCGGGTGCCGCACGAGCGCGTACGGGCCAGTTGATATCACCTTCTGGTTGGGGGCCAATTCGATGGTCGCAGAGGAAAAGGTATTTTCTTTGAGGACGAAAAAGATGGCAACAAAACCAAGCACCACCAGCACGTCTGCGGCCAGAGCGATATACGACGGCACCACAGACCAGGCGAAGCGATGATCGAGCGCGGGGACAATCAATAGGCCGATAAATCCCAACGATGTGAAAAACATGATGATCTTTTGAGTCGCTTCCTTCTCGGCCGTCGGGCCGGCGCTCATGCGTCGCTGTAACAGCTTCGGGTCCCTGACCATCAGGTAGAGGGTGATTGCGAGGGAGCATCCGAAATAGACGGCCAGGAACGTCCACGCCCGCCAATAATCGAGCGTCCACGCGGGTATAAATAGCAGCCCCGCCATGGCCAAGAGCAGCAACAGCAGGCCGACGAACGCTTTGATATTCAGGATGCTTACCTCATGGCAGTAGACACCTACCCGCCTCGCCGCGGCCAGCCACTGCGACTTTAGGGCGGCGCACGCAGTCGCGCGACACTGCAGATGCCGGCCAGCACTGCCAGGCCCGCGGCCAGCAGTGCCGGAACCGGCCCGGTGCCCACGCCGACCGACAACAGCGCGGCGAGCAGCGTGGCTCCGAGCGTCTGGCCGGTCAGTCGCGTGGTCGAGATCAGGCCACCGGCCGACGCCGCGCGCTCGTGCGGCGCGGCATGGATGATCATGCGCGCGTTGGGCGCGATGAAAAGGCCAAAGCCGGCGCCCGCCAGCGCCATGCGCCACACCAGATCGACGTGCGACAGGTGCGCCGGTAGAAAGGCCAGCGACAATAATCCGGCGGCGGCGAACGCCATGCCGATGCCGCCGAGGATGCCGGCCGGAAAGCGATCCGACAGCATGCCGGCGCTCGGCCCTATCAGCAGGATGGCCAGCGGCCACGGCGTGATCATCGCGCCGACCTCCCCGGGCGCGAAACCGTAGTGCTGTTGCAGCCGGAACGGCAGCGACAGCATGAACGTCATCGATGCAATGAAGACCAGCAGGCCGCCGAGCGCCGACAGGCCCACCACCGGCCGCATCAGCAGATCGACCGGCAGGATGGGAATCTTCGATTCCAGTTCGCGCCGCACGAACACCACCGCAATCAGCGCACCGGCGGCGACTATCGCTGCCGCGATCAGCGGCGAGCCGCCATGCACCGCGCTTTCGAGCCCCGAGATGATCACGCCGAAAGTGAGCGCGCACAGCACTGCCGCGCGTACGTCATATGGCTGGTCGCGCGGCTGCGGTTCAGGCAACGCACGCCGGCCGAGCAACAGCGACAGCAATGCCAGCGGCGCCGCAGCGGCGAAGATCCACGGCCAGCTCGCCACCGACAGCACCAGGCCGCCGAGTGTCGGCGCCAGCGCGGTCGCGCTCGACACGACGATGTTATTGATTCCCAGACCGCGACCGAGCTGGCGTGCCGGATAGGTCGAGCGGATCAGGGCACTGGATACGCTCAGTGCGGCTGCGGCTCCCAGCGCCTGAATCGCCCGCACCAGCAGCAGAAACGGCAGGTTCGTGGTGAAGAAACACAGCACGGTGGCCACCAGGAAGGCGAGCTGGCCATATTGATACAGGCGCCGCAGGCCGATTCGGGTGCCGAGCGCCGAGAACGGCAGCAGCGTCATCACCAGCACCAGCTGATAGACCGTGACCACGAGGACCGCGGTCGAGGCATGCACGCCCAGGTCGTGGGCCAGCGTCGGCACCGCGACCGTCACCACCGACGCATCGATCACCGCCAGCGCGGTACCGCAGGAAATCGCCAGGATTGCCAGGTAGCGGCGCGGGGTTGGCAGGCCATCCATCAGCTCGGGCCCATCACATCGGCAATAAAAATCACCGATGCCGGCTTCTGGGTGCGCGGATCGATCGGTTCACGCAGCTCCAGCAGCCGCAATCCGTGCGTCCGAAACAGCCCCAGCCAGCTCGCCAGCGTGCGAAAGTACCACGGTGCCGGATCGGTAAAATCGGCGCTGAAACCGGCCCAGGATCCTTCGCGCCAGCCGTCCTGGTAGGGCCGCTCCCCGCAGGCGAGCACCGGATGCAGGCTCTGGATGATGAAAACACCGTGCGGCCTGAGCAGCGCGGGTATGGCTGCGAATAGCATGTCCACCGATTCGCGTCCCAGCAGCGAAAAATTGCACAGCGCGACATCGGCGGTGAAGTCGGGTACGCCGGCGGCAAGCTGCTCGTAGCAGGCGATGCGAAACTCACCGCCGCCAGCCGCGTTGGCTCGGGCGATCAGATCGGGGACGGCATCGATGCCGAGCACATGAATGCCGCGACCGGCAAGCGCGCGGCCGAGCCAGCCTTCACCGCAGCCGATGTCGAGCAGCGCGTGCGGCGCGCGGCCCAGTACCGCATCGAGGATGGCCCGGTCGGTGACCAGCTCGCGGCTTTCGATGCGTCGCTCGCGTACCGCGGCGGTCCAGGCGCCTGCATTGGTGCGCCAGGATTCGACAATCTTCGCGTCGCTCAGCGCGCCAGCGCTCATCGATCGGCGCTTCGGCTACACGCTCGCGGCAGCGCGCAGCATCGCCTCGAGACTCTGTTCGACGTCATGGTCGTCGGTTGACCAGTTGCTGACGCTGATGCGCATCGCGGTGTGGCCCTGCCACACGGTGATGCCGCACCAGCAGGTGCCATCGGCCTGCAGCCTCGCCACGACGCGGCGCGTGCGCGCGTCATCGCCGAAGGACACCAGTACCTGGTTCAGCACCACCTCATTGAGCACCGCGTAGCCCTTTGCCGACAGGCCGGCGGCAAAGCGGCGCGCCTGGCGGCAGTTGCGTTCGATCATCTCGGCAATGCCGGCGCGGCCAAGCGATTGCAGCGCCGCCCATACTTCCACGCCGCGCGCACGCCGCGACAGTTCCGGCGTGTAGTCGCTCGGATTGCGCTCCTCGCCCGCCTGCGGCAGGTACTCGGCGGTGATCGCCATGGCCGCCTTCAGCGCGTGGGCGTCGCGCACGAAAGCCAGGCCGCTGTCGTACGGCACGTTCAGCCACTTGTGCGCATCGGTGGCCCAGGAGTCGGCCGCTTCCATGCCGTCAACCAGGTGGCGCAGCGAGGCGGTGGCCTTGGCCCACAGGCCGAACGCGCCATCGACATGCACCCACGCGCCGTGGCGATGCGCATGCTCGATCAGCGGAACGAATGGATCGCAGGCGCCGGTGTTGACGTTGCCGGCCTGCAGGCAAAGTATGGTCGGACCTGCGATCGGCGGCAGCGCGTCGGCTCGCATGCGACCCTGGCCATCGTCGGCAACCCGCACGATGCGCGAGCGGCCCAGACCGAGCATGCCCAGCGACTTCAGCAGCGTCGGGTGTGCCTCGTCGCCCGCGATGACCGTGATCGGCGGCGCGCCGAACAGCCCGTCGGCCTCCACGTTCCAGCCCACGCGCGCAAGTACCGCGTGCCGTGCCGCGGCCAGCGCGGTGAAATTGGCGACCGTGGCGCCGGTGACGAATCCGGCCGCCGTTTGCGGCGGCAGCTCGAACAGCGCGATCAGCCGGCGCAGCGCGCTCTGCTCCAGGCGAGCCACACCGGGCGTCACGCTGTAGAAGCCGGCGTTCTGGTCCCAGGCTCCGGCCAGCCAGTTGGCCGCCAGCGCCGCCGGCAACGATCCGCCGATCACGAAGCCGAAGAAGCGCGGTCCGGCCATCGCCATGGTCGCGGGCGACACCAGCTCATCGAGCAGCGCCAGGGTCTGCTGCGCACCCGAACCGTGCGCCGGCAGCGGCCCGTCCAGCCGTTGCAGCGCCGACAGCGCGGCGGCACCCGGCACTACCGGGCGCGCGCCCAGCGACTCCAGATAGTTGGCCGCGCGCTCCGCCGCATCGCGCAGCAGAGTGCGCGTGGCTGAAGCGTCATCGGCCGTGCCGTCGCTGTCGTGGTTCGGTGCGTGACCGGAACGTTCCATCGCTGCCACCTGCTGGAGCCTGATCGGGCCAGTGTACGCCGCGGCCGCGGTTACTCACCACCCGCCAAATGCAGGCATAATCCCGCCGCTGTTTGCACGCGCAGCGGGAGCTACCGACAAATGATAAAAATGCTGGTCATTTTGCTGCTACTGGCGATCGTCGGCCTTGCGGGCTTCAGCTGGATCACCTTGCACTGGTCGTACGCCAGCGGCGAACGCGCCGGCTTCGTGCAGAAGCTGTCGAAGAAGGGCTGGGTATGCAAGACCTGGGAAGGCGAGATGGCGATGGTCACGATGCCCGGCACCGTGTCCGAGAAGTTCTATTTCACCGTGCCGGACGAGGCGGTCGCGGTCAAGATCAATTCCAGCCTCGGCAAGCGGGTCGCGCTGCACTACGAGCAGCACAAGTGGATTCCAAACTCCTGCTTCGGCGAGACGGAATATTTCGTCACCGCGAGTCAGGTCACCGAGTAGTCAAACCGCCGCCGCCACCGTACCCTGGTGATAGATGATCTTCCAGCCCTGCCGGGTTCGCCGCCAGATGCTGGAGCGTCGAGTCACGCGCTGTTTCGGCTGCAGCAGCGTGTAGGTGACCAGATAGGTGTCTCGGGCGAGCTCGAGGCAGTGAAAATCCCTGGTGTCCCAGACATCCTCGCCCGGATTCTCCAATCTCCTCTCGAGGATATCGAGCACGTACTCACGGCCGTAGCGGCGACCTGAGGCGCCGATCTCGCAGAATTCCGGATCCGTCATTTTCTCCAGATCCGCGCGCCCGGCGCCGGATTCGAGCCGATGAAAAACCGGCTCGCGCCGCTTCAGCTCCTCGAGCACGGCGAGGTGTTTATCCAGGCGTTTGGCGTCGGCATCCGCTTTGGTAGTCATGGCCTGCCACTCTAACCGTTCTGACAGTCGCGCGTTCGTGGCTCATTGCTGCAAGCCGTGCGGCGTGATGTATCCGGCGCGCCACGCGATCATCAGCAGCAGGAACAGCGCAATCGACAGTGCGATGCGCAGCGTCAGGGCGCGCAGCATCCTTCTCGAGTCACCGCGACCGGTGGACAGATGATAGAGCGCGGTGCCCAGGCTGGCGAGGATCGCGGCGAGCAGGCAGAAGATCAGGATTCGAATGAGCTCCATCGGGCCAGTATAAAGGCCCGCGCCGGCAAGCCTGTACTCGATAGCGCCCGGCCGGCACAATGCGCGCCGCACCGAGGAGCACCTGGATTGCCGCTGACACTTGAATCCGGCCGATTCCGCTGGTCTGCGAGCTGGCCCATGACGCTGCTGACGCTGGCGGCGATCGTGCTGTTCGTCAGTCTCGGGCGCTGGCAATGGCACCGGGCGCAGCACCAACAGGCGCTCGCGGCCGGTTTTGCCGCCAGCGGCCAGACGCTGAGCGAGCTCGGCATGCGCGCGACTTCGGAATTGCCGCGCTATGCGCAGGTGCGGCTGCAGGGCACCTACGACGGCGGGCATCAGTTCCTGCTCGACAACATGTCGCACAACGGCCAACCGGGCTTCGAGGTGCTGACGCCGCTGCGACTGGCCGATGGCCGCACGCTGATCGTCAATCGCGGCTGGGTAGCGCTGACCGCAAGCCGCAGCCAGCTGCCGCAGGTGCCGGTCGATTCCGCGGCGCTGCAGATCGCCAGCGGCAGGCTCGATGACCTGCCGGTCGCGGGCATCGCGTTGGGCCATGTGCCGCCGCCGGCCGGCGCGCCATGGCCAAAGCTCACCAGTTTTCCGACCATGGCCGACCTGTCGGCGGCGCTTGGCCAGCCGTTGCAAAGTCGCCAGCTGCTGCTCGATCCGGAGCAACCGGCAGGGTTCGTGCGCGACTGGCATCCGGGTGGCCTTGGGGCCGCGCGCCATCTGTCCTATGCGATTCAATGGTGGGCCTTTGGCGTGCTGGCGCTGGTGCTGTACGGCTATATGAACTGGCGCCGGGGCGCGCGGTGAGCACCCCGGCGCAGGCCACGCGGCCGAAGCGTGCCACGCTGCTGCTGCTGGGGCTGCTGTTCTTCACGCCGCTGCTGCTGGCGTTTGCGATCTACTACGGTTCTGCCTGGCGCCCCACCGGCCGTACCAATCATGGCGTACTGATCGAACCGGCGCGCTCGTTGCCGCCCAGCGCGCTGCCCCGGATCGCAGCATCGAGCGGCGCCGATTCGCTGGCCGCGGCCGATGTCCTCACCGGCAAGTGGTCGCTGGTCTTCATCGGCAGCGGCGACTGCGATGAGGGCTGCCGCGACACCCTCTACTACATGCGCCAGACACATCTGGGACTCGCCAATCTGATCCCGCGGGTGCAACGGGTATTCCTGGTCACCGCCGGCTGTTGTGATCGCGACTACCTTGCGCGTGAGCAGCCGAATTTAATTACCTTGAATGCGAACGGCGCTGCAGGCACTGCGCTGCTGGCACAGTTCCCGGCCGAGCGGCGCGACTCGACCATCTTCGTGGTCGACCCGCGCGGCAACCTGATGCTGCGTTATGACGCGCATGAGGATCCCAGGGGGCTGCGCAACGACCTGAAGAAGCTGCTGGCGCTGTCGCACATCGGTTAGCACGCGCAATGAATCACCCCGCACTGGTCCGTGGTGTCGCCGTTGCCGCATTCTCGCTCTGCCTGTGCGTAGTGGTGCTCGGCGCCTACGTACGGCTGAGCAACGCCGGCCTGGGCTGCCCCGACTGGCCCGGCTGCTACGGCCATCTGACGCCCAGCGCCGCCGCGGCGGCGGAGCGTAGCGCGACTGCGCCGCTTGCGGGCAGGCCGCTGGACGTGGGTAAGGCGTGGCGTGAAATGCTGCACCGATATGCCGCCGGCACGCTCGGATGCCTGATCCTTTGCCTCGCGGCGATGGGTGTGATCTGGCGGCGCGAGCGCATCGTGCCGCCCGGGTTCGTACTGGCACTGCTGGCGATCGTGGTGCTGCAGGGTGCGCTGGGCATGCTGACCGTGACCTGGCAGCTCACGCCGCTGATCGTCAGCCTGCATCTGCTGTTCGGCTTCACGACGCTATCGTTGCTGTGGTGGCTGCTACTGACGCTGGGGCTCGGCCGCGCTGGCCCGCGGCGCGCCGACCCCGTGGCGGCTGACGTCGCCGCGCATACCGGCGGCCTTCGCGCCGCACGCCAACTGGCGCTGATCGGCCTGTGGGTGCTGGGCGGGCAGATTGCGCTGGGCGGCTGGACCAGCAGCAACTACGCCGCCATCGCCTGCCCGGACCTTCCGACCTGTCAGGGAAGCTGGTGGCCGCAGGCGGATTTTCGCAGCGCCTTCGTGCTGTGGGGCGGCCTGGGCATCGACTACGAAGGCGGCGTGCTGGCCAATCCGGCGCGCGTTGCCATCCAGCTGAGTCACCGCTTTGGCGCGCTGGTGGCGAGCCTGGCGCTGCTGGCAGCGGCGCTGGCGGCGTTGCGCGTGCGCGGCGGCCGCGCACGCCGCGCGGCCAGCGTGGCTGGCGCCCTCGTGCTGCTGGCGCTGGCGCTGCAGCTGGTCATCGGCCTGTCCATGGTGTCGATGGGTTATCCGCTGTGGCTCGCCACGGCGCACAATGCGGGCGCTGCCCTGCTATTGTTAGCGACGCTGGCGCTGAACCGATCGCTGCGAGCGGTGCCGGCACCCGAACCCTAGGCTGGATAACCTTCGCCGCCGCTGCACATGAGCCAGTCCGACGCCCGCACCCTTGCCGCCAGCGCTAGCTGGCGCGATTACCTCGAACTCACCAAGCCGCGCGTGGTGGCACTGATCGTGCTGACGGCGGTGGTCGGCACGCTGCTCGCGGCACCGGGCCTGCCGCCGCTGGATGCGCTGATATTCGGCAACCTTGGCATTGCGCTGGCGGCTGCCTCGGCCGCTGCGATCAATCACCTGCTCGACCGGCGCATCGACGCGCGCATGGCGCGTACCCGCAGGCGGCCGCTGCCCTCAGGACACCTGGCGCCGGTGCAGGCGCTCGCCTTCGCGCTGCTGCTGGGGGTCGCCTCGATGGTGATCCTGGTCGCATTCGTCAACCTGCTGACTGCCGCTCTCACGTTCGCCTCTCTGATCGTCTATGCGGTCGTCTACACGGTCTGGCTCAAGCGCGCGACTCCACAGAACATCGTGATCGGCGGCGCCGCCGGTGCTGCGCCGCCGGTATTGGGCTGGATCGCGGTGACCAATCACGTCGACCCGCACGCGCTGCTGCTGTTTCTGATCATCTTTACATGGACGCCGCCGCATTTCTGGGCGCTGGCCATTGCGCGCCGGCGCGACTACGCCAGAGCCGACATCCCGATGCTGCCGGTCACCCATGGGGTCGAATTCACCCGCCTGCATGTGCTGCTCTACAGCGTGATGCTGTGCCTGGTCACGCTGCTGCCGTACATGACCGGCATGAGCGGACTGGCCTATCTGCTCGCGGCGCTGGTGCTCAACGCGCGCTTTCTGTGGCTGGCGATCGCGCTCAAGCTCGCCCGTCGCGAGGAGTTGCCGATGCGCATGTTCCGCTTCTCGATCACCTATCTGATGTGGCTGTTCCTGGCGCTGTTGCTCGATCACTATCTGCCGAGCACGCTCGGCTGAGCCGCTGAGCTTCAGGCGAGCCGCAACGCCACCGCGCCGGCGACGATCAGGCCGGTACACGCGAGCCGTTGCGGCGTGAGCCGCTCCTTGAGTACCAGCGCCGAGATCACGGCCGCGAACACAATCGCGGTCTCGCGCAGCGCCGCAACCAGGGCCACCGGCGCCACCGTCATGGCCCACAGCGCCAGTACATAAGAAATGACCGTCCCGGCGCCCCCGGCGATACCTTGCGGCCACTTGCCGCGTGTGTAGGCGCTGAATTCGCGGCGGCGCGACACCGATATCCACAGCAGCATCTCACTGCCCGTGAGCAGAAAGATCCACAGCGTGTAGGCCGCCGGCGCCCCGGAGCGCCGCACGCCCAGCCCATCAATCACCGTGTAGCTCGCGATTACCCCGGCATTGACGAGCGCAAAGGCGGTCGCGGCAGCGTGCCGGCCGGAGCGCGCCGGCGCATGCACTGCAAGTCCCAGCACGCCGCCGCAGATCAGCACGATGCCGAGCCATTGCGTCGCCGACACGATTTCGCCGATCAGCCAGGCGCTGACCGCGGCGACGATCAGCGGTGCGGTGCCACGCATGATCGGGTAGGCGTGGCTCATGTCGGCGCTGCGATAGGCAGCAGCCAGTAGCCCGTAATAGAGCGTCTGCAGCGATACCGAGCCGGCGATGAACGGCCAGCTTGCCGGTGCGGGTTGCGGCAGGAACGGCAGTGTCAGCGCCGCGATCGCGGCGGCCGCGGTCGTGATCATGACCGCCGTCAGCAGCTTGTCGGGGCCGCGCTTGACGATGCTGTTCCAGCCGGCGTGCATCAGCGCGGCAAACAGCACGATGTAAACCGCGTGCGCCGGCATCCTTCAGGCGCCGCGGCCGGCGAGCGTGCCCGCGAGAGCGCCTGCGATCCGGCCGATGACTGCAATCACTACGCGCTGCATGCGGTTATTATTGTCTCATTGTCGGACGTCGAAGCGGTGCGGGGCGGCCGCCGGCCCAAACTGCGCCGCCACACCGAGGGACTCGTCATGCTGATCGAGCGCGTCTGGGCTGCCAACCGGGGCCGCAACTTTCATTATCTGATCGCCTGTCCGCAGACCTGCGAGGCGCTCGCGGTCGATCCGCTCAACGCCGAGGCCTGCCTGCGCCGCGCACGTGAACTGGGCTGGACCATCCGCCAGATCTTCAATACCCACGAGCATCCCGACCATACCGGCGGCAACGCCACGATGGTGGCGGCTACCGGCGCGCCGGTGCTGGCGCACGCGGCCGCGGCACAGCGAATCGGTGGGGTGACGCACCCTCTGAAGGACGGCGATACGGTACGCATCGGTCGATCGGTGCAGCTGCGCTGCCTCGATACCCCCGGCCACACGCGCGCGCACCTGTGCCTGTACGGTGAGGCCGCGGGCAACGAGGCGCCGGCACTGTTCTCCGGCGATACCCTGTTCAATGCCGGCGCCGGCAATTGCATTCATGGCGGCGACCCGCAGCTGCTGTATGACACCTTCGCGGGCTGCCTGGCGCGCCTGCCGGCCGCGACGCGCGTGTTTCCGGGACATGAATACCTGCTGCGCAACCTCGACTTTACCCTTGACCGCGAGCCCTCGAACGCCGCGGCTGGTGCGATGCTGCAGCGCTGCGCCAGCCTCGCGGCCGAGGCCATGCCGGTCACGACGCTGGACCAGGAGCGCCAGTTCAACGTGTTCTTCCGGCTCGACAACCCCGAAGTCATCGCCGAACTGCGCCGCGTGCGCTCCGACTGGAACTCGGATCCGGGCCCGCGCGAGATATTCCTGGCGCTGCGCGAGCTGCGTAACCGCTGGTAGGCACCAGGCATTTCACCTGACTCGCGTGGAGTACGCCGGCCGGCTCCTGGGGTAGAATTCGCGCCCCCCATGGATCTCTCCCCCATCCTCAATCCGTTGAATGACGCGCAGCGCGAGGCGGTGACGGCACCGCTGGCTCCGGTGCTGGTGCTGGCCGGCGCCGGCAGCGGCAAGACGCGCGTGCTGATACACCGCATCGCCTGGCTGATCCAGACCGAGGGCGTCTCGCCGCACAGCATCCTGGCGGTGACCTTCACCAACAAGGCGGCCGGGGAAATGCGCGGCCGGGTCGAACAGCTGCTCGGCATCCCGGGCTCGGCGCTCTGGCTCGGGACCTTTCACGGCATCGCGCATCGGCTGCTGCGGCTGCACTGGCGCGAAGCCGGCCTGGCGCAGGGCTTTCAGATACTGGACGCCGAGGACCAGTTGCGGCTGATCAAGAAACTGCTGAAGTCGCAGAACCTCGATGAGAATCGCTGGGTGCCGCGCGAGCTGCAGTATTTCATCAACAAGCACAAGGACGAAGGCCGACGCCCGCAGCACGTCGCCGGCGGCGGCGATCCGACCCAGCTGCAGCTGATCAAGCTGTACCAGCTGTACCAGGAAACCTGCGAGCGCTCGGGCGTGATCGACTTCGCCGAACTGCTGCTGCGCGCCTTCGAGCTGTGGCGCGACCAGCCGGACGTGCTGCGCCACTACCGGGCGCGCTTCCGCCACGTGCTGGTGGACGAATTCCAGGACACCAACTCGATTCAATATGCGTGGATCCGGCTGCTGGTTGGGTCCGAAGGCGCACCGTTCGTTGTCGGAGATGACGATCAGTGTGTGGTTGAAGGCACAGCGGTCACCATGGCCGACCGCTCGAGGAAGCCGATCGAGGCCGTGTTGCCCGGCGAGAAGGTCCTGTCGAGCTATGGCAGCGGTGATCTGCGTGCGGCCAAGGTCACCGAACGATTTGTCCGGCGTCGGCGCGGTCGCATGATCTGCCTGCAGCTGCGCTCTGGCAGGATCGTAAAAAGCACGCCCGAGCACACGCACTTTGCCGGTTACGTGCTGGGCGAGACGCCGCAGACTTATTTTCTATATCTGATGCACAAGGTGGGCATCGGCTATCGACTGGGCACCTCGCAGGTGTACACCGCCGGCCAGGCCAAGCCCATGGTCGGATTCAGGCAACGATCGGTGCAGGAACATGCGGACGCCGCCTGGATCATCCGCACGCATCGCAACGAGATTGAAGCCAGGTCGGATGAAGTGCTCACGTCCTTGAGCTACGGTTTGCCGACACTCCCATTTGTTCCGCGCAAGGGCAAAGGATGCCATGGCCTGGTGCACGATCGGGAGCACATCGACCGCATCTTCCACTCGCTCAATACCACCGATGCGGCCCTGCGATTGCTGCGCGATACCGGGCTGGATCCGGAACGGCCGCACCACCGGCCGCAGAGCCGCAATTCGAACCGCCGCAACATCGTGATCACCCTGTGCGCCGACCGACGGGGCTCAAATCCGATGCATCGCATTTCGATCGTCGGAGTGAACGCGGCCGACCGCGCCAAACTTACGGCCCTGGGCCTGAGCGTACGGCCTGCGAAGAGCACTGGCAGCGGCCGAAGCTGGCGCTTCGAAATCGTACGTAGTGATTTTGGCGAACTGATGGAAATTGCCAGGCGCGTGCGCGACGAGTTGGACGGGCACTACGTGCTGCAGGGACATGTGCTCGATCGCTCGCTGCCTTTTATCAATGCCGCTGCAATCCGGCCTGGGATGGTCATGGCAACCGAATCCTCGGAATTTGACGTCGTCGAACGCGTTGCACACGAGGATGTCGTGGCCACGGTCTATGACCTGAACATCGAACGTACGCATAACTTTGTCGCCAACGGGGTGGTCACCCATAATTCCATCTACCGATGGCGCGGCGCGAAAGTCGAGAACCTGCATCAGTTTCGCGAGGATTTCCCGCAGGCCAGACTGTACCGGCTGGAGCAGAACTATCGCTCCACCGCCGGCATTCTCGACGCCGCCAATGCCCTGATCGCGAACAACACCGGTCGCCTGGGCAAAACGCTGTGGACCAGCGCTGCCGGCGGCGATCGGGTGAAGCTGTACGCGGCCTACAACGAGCGTGACGAAGCCGAGTTCGTGGTCACGCGCATCCTCGAATGGACGCAGCGCGGCGGCCTGCGCCGCGACAGCGCGATCCTGTATCGCTCCAATGCGCAGTCGCGCAGCTTCGAAGAGGCATTGATCAGCGCGCGTGTTCCGTACCGCGTCTACGGCGGCCTGCGCTTCTTCGAGCGCGCCGAGATCAAGGACGCGCTCGCCTACCTGCGCCTGATCGCCAATCGCGACGACGATGCCTCGTTCGAGCGCATCGTGAATCTGCCGCCGCGCGCCATCGGCAACAAGAGCGTCGACAATCTGCGCGACGCCGCGCGCGACGCCGGCAGCTCCCTGTGGCGCGCCGCCGCAGCTGCGCTCAGCGCCGGCGAAGGCGGCCGCGCGGCCGGCCCACTGCTCGGCTTCATGCAGCTGATCGAGCAGCTCGCGCAGGCGATCGTCGGCCTGGCGCTGCACGAGCAGGTCGATCACGTGATCAACGCCAGCGGCCTCATCGAACATCACCAGAAGGACAAGGCCGATCGCGGCGAGCTGCGGGTCGAGAACCTCAATGAGCTGGTCAGCGCCGCGCGCGGTTTTGAACCCGAGAGCGACCTGCCGCCGCTGCAGAGCTTTCTGTCGCACGCGGTGCTCGAATCAGGCGACACCCAGGGCGACGCGTGGGAGGACTGCGTGCAGATGATGACGCTGCACACGGCCAAGGGCCTGGAGTTTCCGCTGGTATTTCTTTGCGGCCTGGAGGACGGCCTGTTTCCGCACCAGCGCTCGATCAACGATCTGGGCGGACTGGAAGAAGAACGCCGCCTGTGCTACGTCGGCATGACGCGGGCGATGAAGCAGCTGTATTTTACTTATGCCGAACAGCGCCGGCTGCACGGAATCGACAGCGTCAACTCGCCATCGCGCTTCATCCGGGAAATCCCGCCGGCGATGATCGAGGAGCTGCGGCCGCGCATTCGCGTCACCCATGCCCGCTCCGGCGGCATAGCTGCCTCCGGCAGCAATGCCGCACCCGGCCGCGCAGCGCTGATGGAGTCCCTGGGCGACGGCATGCGACTTGGAACCCGGGTGCGCCATGGCAAGTTTGGCGAAGGCGTCGTGCTCACGGTCGAGGGCCAGGGACCGCACGCACGCGTGCAGGTGAATTTCGAGCAGCAGGGCTCCAAATGGCTCATGCTGCAGTACGCTAATCTGGAAGTGATGTAGCGGTGACGGAGCGCAAGCGCTGATGAAGATCCTGATTCTGGGCGCCGGTCAGGTCGGCCGGACCGCGGCCTACCACCTGTCGCGTGAACCGGCCAACGAAGTCACCGTGGTCGACGCCAACGAGGACATCCTGCGTGACCTGCAGGACCGGCTCGACATCCGCGCCGTAGCCGGCCACGCCTCCCACCCGACCGTGCTCGAGGCCGCCGGCATCGCCGACACCGACGTGCTGGTCGCGCTGACCAGCAGCGATGAAGTCAATATCGTCGCCTGCGAAATTGCGCACGCGCTCTACCGCACGCCGACCAAGATTGCGCGCGTGCGCGCGCCCGAATACACCACGCGCACGCAGCTGTTCACCGAAGGGGCGCTCGCGGTCGATGTGTGGATTAGCCCGGAACAGCTGGTGACCGAATACATCGCGCGGCTGCTGTCCTATCCAGGCGCGCTGCAGGTGGTGGACTTCGCCGACGGCCGGGTGCAGCTGGTCGGCGTGCGTGCGCGGCGCGACGGCCCGCTGGTGGGACGCGAGCTGCGTACGCTTCGCGAACACCTGCCCGATACCGAGACCCGGGTGGCGGCTATCTATCGCAATGAGCGCCTGGTGCGCCCGTCCGGCGACACCGTGATCGAGGAAAACGACGAGATCTTCTTTGTCGCCGCCTCGGACGATCTGCGCCGGGTGATGGCCGAGCTGCGCCGCAGCGAGGATCCGGTACGGCGCCTGGTGATCGCCGGCGGCGGCAATATCGGCTTCAGGCTCGCACGCACGCTCGAGAAGAGCAACCAGGTCAAGCTGATCGAGCGTGATGCGCGGCGGGCGCGCCGCATCTCCGAGCTGTTGGAGAACACCATCGTCCTGAACGGCGACGCCGCCGACGAGGAGCTGCTGGTCGAGGAGAACATCGACAGCGCCGATGTGTTCGCCGCGCTCACAAACTCCGAGGAAGCCAACGTGCTGTCGGCGATGCTGGCCAAGCGCCTCGGCGCCAAGCGGGTGATGGCGCTGATCAACCGGCCCTCATATGGCGAGCTGATGGAGAATCACAGCATCGACATCGTGATCTCGCCGCAGACCATCACCATCGGCTCGCTGCTGGCACACGTACGGCGCGGCGATGTGGTGCGCGTGCATTCGCTGCGCCGCGGTGCGGCCGAGGCGATCGAGGCCGTCGTACACGGCACCCAGGAGCGCTCGCAGGTGGTCGGCCGCCGGCTCGAGCAGATCAAGTTGCCTTCCGGGGCGAGCATCGTGGCGATCGTGCGCGGCGAAAACGTGATCATGGCGCATCACGACACCAAGTTCGAAACCGAGGATCACGTGATCATTTTCCTCACCGATCGGCGGCATATCGACGCGGTCGAGCGGCTGTTCCAGACCGAAGCCTAGGCAGGCAGGCGGTGCGCTCGCTCCTCGGCGTGTTGAATATTTTCGGCTCATTGCTGACCTGGTTCGCACTGTATTTCGTGCTGCCGATCATCACCGCGCTGATTTACGGCGAGCTGGCGCCGCTGCGTGGCTTCATTGCCGGCGCCGGCATCGCGATCGTCGGCGGACTGCTGCTGCGGCTGGCGACGCAACGCCACCGCTACGACCTCAAGTCGCGCGATGCCTATCTACTGGTGACCTCGACCGTGCTGCTGATCGCCGCGGTCGCGGCGGTACCGCTGCTGATCGATCTGCCGGCGCTGTCGTTCACCAAGGCCTATTTCGAGGCCATGTCGGGACTGTCGACCACCGGCGCCACGGTCCTCTCCGGGCTCGATCGGCTGCCGCACAGCATCAATCTGTGGCGCCATGCGCTCAGCTGGCTCGGCGGCATGGGCATCATCGTACTGGCGGTGGCGGTGCTGCCGCTGCTCGGGGTCGGCGGCATGCAGCTCTACCGTGCCGGTGCGCCAGGCACGGTCAAGGATGCCAAGCTGGCGCCGCGCATCACCGAGACCGCGAGGACCTTGTGGTTCGTCTACGCCGGCATGACCCTCGCCTGCGCACTGGCGCTGTGGGTGGCCGGTATGTCGCTGTTCGATGCGATCTGTCATGCCTTTTCGGTGATGTCGCTCGGCGCCTTCTCGACCCACGACGCCAGCATCGGCTATTTCGATTCGCCGATGATCGAATTCGTGCTGATGATTTTCATGCTGGTCGCGGCGATGAATTTCGCGACCCATTTCATCGCCTTACGCAAGGGCGACTTCAAGGCCTACCGGCGCGACCCGGAGGCGCGCTGGATGCTGCTGCTGATCCTCGCCAGCTGCGTCGGCATTGCGGTATTCATCGACCTGAACGACGTCTATGCGACCCCGTTCCGCTCGCTGCGCTTTGCCGCCTTCAACGTGATATCGATTGCTACCACCAGCGGCTTTGTCACCGCCGACTATGGCAGCTGGCCGGTGTTCGCACCGATGTGGATGCTGTTCCTGAGCAGCCTGTGCGCCAATACCGGTTCCACCGGCGGCGGCATCAAGATGTTCCGTTCGCTGATCCTGATGAAACAGTCGCTGCGCGAGATGTTCACGCTGGTACACCCGCAGGCGGTCGCGCCACTGAAGGTTGCCGGTCAGGTGGTACCGAACGGCGTGGTGTATGCGGTGCTGGCGTTCATTTTTTTATATTTCATCACCATCGTGGTGCTGGTGTTCGCACTGCTGATATCGGGCCTGGATTTCATCTCGGCATTCTCCGCCGTTGTCGCCTGCATCAACAATGTCGGTCCCGGGCTCAACCTGGTCGGACCGGGCAGCAATTATGCCGGCCTGAGCGACTTCCAGAGCTGGATCTGTATCGCCGCCATGTTCCTGGGACGCATCGAGATCATCACCTTTGCGGTGCTGTTCACCCCGACGTTCTGGCGCAAGTAGGCGCGCGGCGGGGGTGGCAGCGCTTGCTGAACGATGCCCGCCGCTTGCCTTCAGCTGTGGATGTACTGCTCGAGATCGGCAATGGTGCGCTGCTGTTCCTCGACCACCGCGCGCACCAGGTCGCCGATCGACAGCACGCCGATGACGCCTTTGTCATCAACCACCGGCAGGTGGCGGATGCGGTTCTCGCTCATGATGCGCATGCAGTCGTGTACCGTCTGTTCGGCGCGCACCGTGAGCACCGGTGAGCTCATGATCTCGCGCACCGCGGTTTCGCTCGATGAGCGGCCCTTGAGGATGACCTTGCGCGCGTAGTCGCGTTCGGACACCACGCCCAGCAGCTGCTCACCCTGCATCACCAGCAGCGCGCCGACGCCATGTTCCGCCATCAGCCGTATGGCCTCGAGGACCGGGGCATCCGGGGCGACGCTGTGGATGAGCCGTCCCTTGTGCTTAAGCAATTGAGATGCGATTGCCATGACACCTCCTTCACCGGCGATCCGTAGGGCGTCGATCTTAGCGCTATCCGTTCCGGGACGGCCAGCCACGCTATGACATCTTTCTACCCACTGTTGGATAGAAAGTGCCAGCTGTATCCATCAGGCGACGCGTACTGCATGCCGGCGCAGATGCACCCGCAGGATCGATATCGCGGCCGGGGTAACTCCGGGCACCCGCGCGGCCTGGCCGAGTGTCGCCGGCCGCACGGCGGCCAGCTGCTGGCGCACCTCAGTGGACAGGCCGGCGAGCGAGGCGTAGTCGATGTCCTCGGGCAATGGCGTGTGTTCCTCGTGGCTCGAGCGCTCGATCTCCTGCGCGGCGCGCTCGATGTAGCCGGCATAGCTGGCGCGCACTTCCAGATCGCGCTGCACCTGCGGCGCCAGGCGATCGTCCGCTAGCGGCTGGATCGCAAGATCGGGGTCGAGTTCGGTCAGGGCCTGTAACCGGACTTGCGGCCGCCGCAGCAATTCGAACGCGCTGACATCGCGGGCCGGGGCGGCAGCGCCGAGCACGCGCTGTGCCCAGTCTGCCGGGATTTGGCCCGGCCTGAAGCGTCGCGACTGCAGCCGGGCGAGCTCGGAGGCGATCGCAGCCTGCTTGGCTTCGAACAGGCCCCAGCGCTCCTCGTCCACCAGGCCCAGCGCCCTGCCCCGCGGCGTCAGTCGGGCATCGGCGTTGTCCTCGCGCAGCAGCAGGCGATGCTCGGCGCGGCTGGTGAACATGCGGTACGGCTCACTGGTCCCGCGGGTCACCAGGTCATCGACCAGCACCCCAAGGTACGCGTCGCTGCGAGCGGGCACCCAGGGGGCCGCCCCGCGCCGGCTCAGCGCGGCGTTGATGCCGGCAAGCAAACCCTGCGCAGCGGCTTCCTCGTAGCCGGTCGTGCCATTGATCTGGCCGCCGAAAAACAGACCCCTGACGCTCCTGGTCTCGAGCGAGGCCTTCAGGTCGCGCGGATCGAAGTAGTCGTATTCGATCGCGTAGCCGGGGCGCGTCAGGTGCGCCCGCTCGAAACCGCGGATGCTGCGCACCAGCTCCTGCTGCACATCGAACGGCAGGCTGGTCGAGATGCCGTTCGGATAGACCTCGTGCGTGTCCAGGCCTTCCGGTTCGATGAACACCTGGTGCGAGGTCCGGTCGGCAAAGCGATGTACCTTGTCCTCGACCGACGGGCAGTAGCGCGGGCCCACCCCTTCGATTCGCCCGGCGAACATCGGCGAACGGTCGAAGGCGGCGCGGATGATCTGGTGCGTGCGCTCGTTGGTGTGCGTGATATGGCAGGGCAGCTGACGCGGATGCTCGCTGGCACGGCCGAGGAATGAGAACACCGGCAGCGGCTGATCGCTGTGCTGAACGGCCAGCGCGTGGTAGTCGATGCTGCGGCCATCGATGCGCGGCGGCGTGCCGGTCTTCAAGCGCCCGCAGCGTGGCGCGATCTCACGCAGCCGGCAAGCCAGGCGCAGCGAGGGCGGATCGCCGGCGCGGCCGCCGGCGTAGTTGTCGAGCCCGACATGGATGCGGCCGCTCAGGAAGGTGCCGACCGTCAGCACCACACTCGCGGCCTCAAAGGCGATCCCGGTCACCGTCACGACGCCGCGCACTCGCTCGCCCTCGATCGTGAGGTCGGCGACTTCCTGCTGGAACAGCCACAGGTTGGGCTGGTTCTCGAGCCGGCGGCGGATCGCCTGGCGGTACAGCGCCCGATCGGCCTGCGCGCGCGTGGCTTGCACCGCCGGACCCTTGCTCGCATTGAGCGTACGAAATTGGATGCCGGCGACGTCCGCGGCGCGCGCCATCGCCCCGCCCAGCGCATCGATCTCGCGCACCAGGTGACCCTTGCCGATACCGCCGATCGCCGGATTGCAGCTCATTGCCCCGAGCGTCTCGATGCTGTGCGTGAGCAGCAGCGTCGCCTCCCCCATACGCGCAGCCGCCAGCGCAGCCTCGGTACCGGCATGACCGCCACCGACAACGATGACATCGAAAGACTGGGCGTAATGCATGGGGCGCGAAGTGTGCGATTGAGTGCGTCGCTGTGCAAATGTTAGGTGAGATCGAGGATATTGTCTCAGTAGAGATAATTCCATGAGCTATTCATCAACTATTGTGTCATTAGCGATTTAATGGCGCATCTCTAGGCGCGCGCCTGCACCGGCTGGCCCAGTTCACTGAGCCGATGCCAGCACTTCGCCAGCTGCTGGCGGCGGCATTCACAATTGTCCCGGTCCAGCGTGTGGGACCTATTTGCCGATGCAGAATCTGGCAAAGATGCGCCCCAGCAGCTCATCCGAGCTGTCGGCGCCGACGATCTCGCCGAGGGCCTGCTGTGCGCGCTTGAGCTCCTCGGCGAGTAGCTCCGGCGCGCTGCGTGTCGCCAGTTGCCCTGCCGCCTGCAGCAGATGCGCGTCAACCCGGGTCAGTGCTTCCAGGTGGCGCGCGCGCGCCGACAGCGCATCCGTGCCGCCGTGCTCGAATCCCATGCACGCCTTCAGATGCGTCGCCAGCGTGTCAAGACCCTCGCCGGTGAGGGCCGAGAGCCGGACGGTGGCGATGCCCGCAGGGGCCGGCTCGCAGGCAGCCGGCTCGCAGGCAGCAGCGCTCGACGCAGTCAGGTCGATCTTGTTGAACACCACCGTCACCGGTACCTCAGGTGGCAGCAGCGCGCGCTCCTCGAGATAGCCGGCCGCCGCCGGATCGGCGGCGGCATCGATCACGAACAGGATCCGGTCCGCGCCCGCCATCGCCGCGCGCGCACGGCGGATGCCTTCGGCTTCGATATCATCACCGGCGCTGCGCAGTCCGGCGGTGTCCAGCACGTGCAGCGGCATGCCGTCGAGCACAATGCGCTCGCGCAGCAGGTCGCGCGTGGTACCTGGCATTGTGGTCACGATCGCCGCGTCGTGGCCGGCCAGGCGGTTGAGCAGGCTCGACTTGCCGGCGTTCGGCCGGCCTGCGATCACCACCGTCATGCCTTCAGTCAACAGCCGCCCTTGGCGGCTGGCGACGCGCAGCGCTGCAAGCTGTGCCGCGGCCTCTTCCAGCCGGACCCGCAGGCTGTCCTCCGACAGCACATCGATTTGTTCGTCGGCGAAATCAATGCCCGCCTCGACGTCGGCACGCAGCTCGCCAAGGATTTCGCTCAAAACCAGCACGCGACGGGAAAACTCACCCTCAAGTGAGCGGCGCGCCGCCCGGGCAGCCGCGTCGGAAGCCGCATCGATCAGATCGGCAACCGCCTCGGCCTGGGCCAGATCCAGCTTCCCGTTCAGGTAGGCGCGCTGAGTGAACTCACCCGGTTGCGCGCGGCGTGCGCCGAGCTCGAGCAGCCGTCGAATCAGGGCTTCGACCAGCACCGGGCCGCCGTGACCGTGCAGCTCGAGTACGTGTTCGCCGGTATAGGAGTGGGGTGCCGGGAAGTAGAGCGCCAGGCCGTCATCGATGACAGCGCCCGCGGCGGCGCGGAACTTCGCGGCGGTCGCGAATCGGGGCGGCGGCAGCTTGCCGAGCACGCTGACCCCGATCTGCGGCGTCGCCGGACCCGAGACGCGCACGATCGCGATGCCGCCACGACCTGGCGGGGTCGCGGCCGCGACGATGGTGTCGCTCACCGCCTGGCGCGGATCGCGGCCTCGATCCGACGGTTGATATTCCACTGCTGCAGGATCGACAGGACCGTGTTGGTGACCCAGTACAACACCAGGCCCGCCGGGAAGAACGCGAAGGTGACCGACATCGCCAGCGGCATCATCATGAAGATCTTCTGCTGCGCCGGATCGCCGACCTGCGGGTTGATCTTGTACTGGATGAACATGGCCGCGGCCATGATGGCCGGCAGCACGAACAATGGATCCTTGGCGGAAAGGTCGTTGATCCACAGCATGAACGGTGCCTGGCGCAGCTCGACGCTATCGCGCAGTACCCAGTAGAAGGCGAGAAACACCGGGATCTGGATCAGCATCGGCAGGCAGCCGGCCACCGGATTGACCTTTTCGCGCTTATACAGCTCCATCATGCCGCGGTTGAGCTTCTCGCGATCATCCTTGTACGTCTCGCGCAGGAGAGTCAGTCGCGGTGCCAGTGCCTTCATTTTCGCCATCGAACGGCCGCTGGCCTCGGCGAGCGGATAGAACAGGAGCTTCAGCAGCATCGTGACGATGATGATCGCGAAGCCCCAGTTGCCGACCAGCGAGTGCACGCGGTTGAGCAGCCAGAACAGCGGCGTGGCGATGATCCGTAGCGTGCCGTAATCGGCAACCAGGTCCAGATGCGACTGCGCGGCGTCGAGCTGCGACTGGATCTTCGGACCGGCGAACAAGGTCAGGTGGGTGCTGGCACTGGCCCCCGGCGGCACGACTTCGGTGGGTCCCTGGGCCTTGAGCAGGAATTCGTTGCCCTGGACCTGCAGCTGGTAGCGATAGGCGGCATCGGTCGGCGGGACGATCGCGACCACGAAATGGTGCTGTAACGCTGCCAGCCAGCCATTGCTGATCGACTGATCGAGCACCGCGTTCTTCTGGATATCGAGTTTCTGATATTTCAGCCCGTCGTAGATGGCCGGGCCCTTGAACGCGTAACTGTCGGGCCGGAAGTAGGATCGCTCCACCGGGGTGTTGAAGCGCAGGATCTGAGCATAGGACGCAAAGCTCCACGGGGCCGCGGTGCCGTTCTGGATCTGGTAGTCGAGCCCGATCTGGTATTGGCCGCGATGGAAAGTGAGCGTCTTGATGACGCTCACGCCATGGCCGTCGTTCCAGCTCAGCGGCAGCTTGATCTCGTCCTGACCAGGCGCCATTCGCAGCTCGTGCACCACGGCGCTGTAGAGCGCCTGGTGGGTCGGCGCGTTCTCGTCGTGCAGCGGCGCCAAACCGCTCTGCAGCACGAACAGCGAATCGGCGGCATCGCGGTTCAGTAGCCGCACCGGCACATCGGGCGTGTTCTTGGCAGCCGGATAGGCGAGCAGATCCACCCGCCGCAGCTCCCCGCCGGCCAGGCTGACCTCGGCGTCGAGCACATCGGTCAGTACGTGAATGCTGGGGGCTAGCGGCGACTCGGCCACCAGCGCCTGCGCGCTGCCGGCAACGGCGCCAGTGCTCGCGCCTGCGGCGGCCGCGGACGGCTGGCTGCCCGTCGGCAGGCTGCCAGTCGGCGAGGTGCTGGTCGGCGGGCTAGCCGCCGGCAGGGTGGCGGTCGGCACGGTGCTGTCGAGCGGCAGCGCTGGCGTCGCGTTGGCACCGACCGGCGCCGGCGGCAGCACGTCGATGTAGTCATGCGACCACATCTGGTAATTCAGGAACAGCGCCATACCGAGCAGCGCCCACAGCGCCACCCGCAGATTAATGGTCGTGGGCATGGCCGGCCTGGTCGGTAACGCAGTGAGCGGCGGCAGGCACCGGATCGTAACCACCGGGATGAAAGGGGTGGCAGCGCGACAGGCGCCGGATCGCCAGCCAGCCGCCGCGCAGGCTGCCGTGCCTTTCCACCGCCTCGAGCGCGTACTGCGAACACGACGGGTAAAAGCGGCAGCGCGCTCCGAGCAACGGGCTGATCGCGAGCTGGTAGGCGCGGATCAGGACGCGGAGGAGGTGGCGCATGTCGAGGCTAGCTTTTGCCAAAGTTTTTCCAGGGCCGCACGCAGGCGGGCGTTGTCCGCACTCAGCACACCCGCACGCGCGCCGATCACGATGTCGAGCGGAGGCAGGTTGACTTGATGCACACGAAAACTCTCCCTGATCACACGCCGCAGTCGATTACGGTCGACCGCGCGGCGCAGGATTCGTGCGGCGATCGACATGCCGAGCCGGGCACCGGTCAAGCCATTGGCCTGCGCATTGACGGTAAAGAACTCGTTACCGAGCCGCTTGCCGGCCGCATAGACCTGCTTGAATTCGGCCGGCCGCCGCATGCGGCGCTCGCGCGGCAGCCTCAGACGGGGAGCGGCGACGGATCGCGTGGGCGCGGCTGACATCACCGCAGCGGCCCCTGCATCTATGGCGTCAGGCGCTTGCGGCCCTTTGCGCGCCGGCGGCTCAACACCCTGCGGCCACTCTTCGTGGCCATGCGGGCCCGAAATCCGTGCGTGCGTGCGCGTCGCACCTTGCTCGGCTGATATGTACGTTTCATGATTTCAAGGCCCTGAAAACTGACCGAAAAATGGCTCGGCAGGGTACGAGGCGCAGGCAGGCGTGTCAATACGAGCCGTTTCTCGCCCGTGGCTTACGTCGGCCGCTGGCCGGGCGCTGTTTTGTCGGCCGGCGAGAACACCATCAGAACCGCTGGCCCCGCTTCGGTTTCGACTATCTGCTCGCCGATGAAACCGGCTCGAACGCAGGCGCGACGGGCACGATGATTATCGCGCGCCGGATCGATCGCAACCGCCGCGGCGCCCTCGGCCAGCAGCTGCTCGGCCATCGTGCGCAGCAACGCGCTGCCGTGGCCGCGTGCAAGCATCGCCGGCTCACCGATGAAGGCATCGATCACTTCGGCCGCATCGGGCAGCCGCGCGAGGTGCGGTTGCGGCCATGCCTTCGCAGGATAGGCCTGCAGGTACGCGAAGGCACGCCCTGCATGCTCCACAATCCATTGTCGCATCAAGGGCTCATCGAGATCTTCTCCAAGCAGAGCGATCTGTTGCGCGGGATCACCCCACCAGCGCATCACCTCTGGTGTGCGCAACCAGCCGGCAGCCAGCGGTAAGTCGGCGCGGGTGAACGGGCGGAAACGATAGCCTGACATGCTCCTGTTCCATTTCGGCAGCGGGCGGTATTTAGTTTGCAGCTGTAGGGCGTGCCGACAAATGCTACCGGCGCCCCAACGGTCGGTATAGACTTTCGACCCTTTTCCCGGGAAGCAAATCGTTGGAAGCGTCGCTCTGGTCGCGCTGCGTGCGTGCGCTCGAAAACGAGTTGCCCGAGCAGCAGTTCAACACCTGGGTCCGACCGCTGCAATCGCTGGAAGGCGATGACGCGCTGCGCCTGCTTGCACCCAATCGATTCGTGGTCGACTGGGTGCGCACCAACCTGCTGGCGCGCCTGGGCGAGCTGCTGCGCGAATTCGGAATCGTGCAGCCGGCAGCGATCATCGTCGAGGTCGGATCGCGGCCGGCCGCTGCCAGCACGGTGGCGCTGAGTGCGGGTGCGACCGCCGTGCGAGCGATGAAAAATGCGCCGCATGCGGTCGGCGTGCCGCTCAATCCAGACTTTACCTTCGACGGTTTCGTCGAGGGCAAGAGCAATCACTTTGCCAAGGCCGCGGCACTTCAGGTCGCGGGCAATCCAGGCCGCGCCTACAACCCGCTGTTCATTTATGGCGGCGTCGGCCTGGGAAAAACCCACCTGATGCACGCCATCGGCCACCTGATCAGGCAACGCGACAAGGACGCGCGGGTGGCGTACGTGCATTCCGAGCGCTTCGTCAGCGACATGGTTCGGGCGCTGCAGCACAACCGCATCAACGATTTCAAAACCGCGTACCGCTCCCTGCATGCGCTGCTGATCGACGACATCCAGTTCTTCGCCGGCAAGGAGCATTCGCAGGAGGAGTTTTTCCATACCTTCAATGCGCTGCTCGAGGGGCAGCACCAGGTGATCCTGACCTGTGATCGTTATCCGCGCGAGGTGGATGGCCTGGAAGAGCGGCTGAAATCGCGCTTCGGCTGGGGTTTGACCGTGGCGATCGAGCCGCCGGAGCTGGAGACCTCAGTGGCGATCCTGATCGGCAAGGCGCAGGCGGCCGGCGTCGAGCTGCCCGAGGAAGTTGCATTCTTCATCGCTAAGCGCATTCGCTCCAACGTGCGCGAGCTGGAGGGCGCGTTGCGGCGCGTGATTGCGAATTCCCGCTTCACCGGCCATGCGATCACGCTGGATTTCACCAAAGAAGCGCTCAAGGACCTGCTGTCGATGCAGGCGCGGCTGATCACGGTCGAGAACATCCAGAAGACCGTAGCCGACTACTACAAGGTGCGTGTCGCGGATCTGCTATCCAAGCGCCGTAGCCGTTCGGTGGCGCGCCCGCGCCAGGTGGCAATGGCGCTGGCGAAGGAACTCACCAGTCACAGCTTGCCGGAGATCGGCGATGCCTTTGGCGGTCGCGATCACACCACGGTGATGCACGCCTGCAAGCGAATCAAGGATCTGCGCGATATCGAGCAGCATATCCAGGAAGATTACACAAACCTGTTGAGAACCCTGACTGGATGAGGTGAGTTTCCTGTTGAGAAAATTGTGGATAAGGTTACCCACAGTCCGCACACAGGCAGCCGTGGCAGTTGTTAGAGTCATGAGCGATGAGCAAAGGCTTGCGTCGGGCGCGAATGCAGCGCGTCTGGCTGCTTTTCGCAATGTTCACAGGCTTAATATCTATCATTGATCTTCATCTAAGAAAGAATACTTAAGAGACCAAAGGACATATCCGCACATGAAAGTCTCCGCCACGCGCGAACATCTGCTCGAGGCCCTGCAGAGCGTCATCGGTGTAGTCGAACGAAGGCAGACGATGCCGATCCTGTCGAACGTCCTGCTCGGAGCACGCGACAACCGGTTGCGCGTCACCGGAACCGACCTGGAGGTCGAGCTGGTGGCGGCGGCAGAAGTGAGCGTGCAGCAGGCCGGCGATATCACGGTGCCAGGTCGCAAGCTGCTCGACATCGTGCGTACGCTTCCCGAGAAGACCAACGTCACGCTTATGCGCGAAGGTGAAAAGGTCGTGCTGCGCGGCGGCCGCAGCCGCTTCTCGCTCTCGAGTCTGCCGGCAAGCGAGTTTCCGGTGATCGAGGACATCAGTGCGCAGCACACGCTGCAGATACGCGCGCACGACTGCCGCCGTCTGATCGACAAGACGCACTTCGCGATGGCGCAGCAGGACGTGCGTTACTACCTGAACGGCACACTGCTGGAGACCGACGGCAAGGCGCTGCGCGCGGTGGCAACCGACGGGCATCGGCTGTCCTGGTGCGAGGTGGAGCTCAACGGCAAGGCACGCGAACTGCAACAGATCATCCTGCCACGCAAGGGCGTGCTGGAACTGCAGCGCCTGCTCGATGGCGAAGGGGATATCGAGATTGCAATCGGTTCTAATCACATTCGCGTCCAGATCGGCGACGTTCGCTTCACATCTAAGCTAATTGACGGCAAGTTCCCTGAATATGGCCGTGTCATCCCGGCCCTGCCGCCGCGCATCATGACGGCGCCGCGCGAGGCCATGCGCGCGACACTGCAGCGCACCTCGATCCTGTCGAACGAGAAATACCGCGGCGTACGGCTGACCTTTGCGCCGGGCCTGTTGACGGTTCAGGCGCACAACCCTGAACAGGAGGAAGCCGAAGACCAGCTCGAAGTCGGTTTTGACGGCGAGGAGATCGAGATCGGCTTCAATGTCAGCTACCTGCTCGACGCGCTGGCGGCAATCGACGCCGACACCGTCGAGGTCGGATTGACCGACGCGAACAGCAGCTGCCTGATCCGAAAGCCCGGTGATGCCACCGTCAAGTACGTCGTCATGCCGATGCGGCTCTAGGCCGCCATGCCGTAGATGAGCCTCGCCGAGCTGCGGCTCGAGGACCTGCGCTGTCTACCTCGGGTGCAGCTGATACTGCATCCGCGACTGAACCTGATCACCGGTAACAACGGTTCCGGCAAGACCTCGATACTCGAGGCGGTCTATCTGCTGGGCCGCGGCCGATCGTTTCGCACCCGCCACACCGAGCACCTGGTTCGGCATGGCGCTTCCGAACTGCGGGTTTTCGGCCGCGTTGAATCGCCCGCAACGCTCAGCCACAGCGTCGGCCTGACCTGCAATCGCCAGGATCGCGTGCAGGCGCGAATCGATAGTCACGATGTGGCTTCACTCGCCGAGCTGTCTGAGCTGTTTCCGGTTCAGGTCATCGATCCGGGGATTCATCGGCTGGTCGAGGAGGGCCCGGTGCAACGACGCCGGTGGCTCGACTGGGCAGTGTTCCACGTGGAACCAGAGTTTGTGCGCCACTGGCAAGGCTATAGCCGGGCGCTGCGCCAGCGGAACGCCGCATTGAAGACCGGGGCGGATCCAGCCGTTTGGAACGGGGAACTGGTGCGGCTCGGGGAGATCCTGACCGCGGCGCGGGTGCGCCTCGTTGCGGCACTACAGCCGTACTGGAGCACTGCGCTACGCGATCTCGACATGGCCCCGGTCGCGCTCGGGTACTTTCAGGGCTGGAGCCGCGAACAGGACCTGGGCGCGGCGCTGAGCACGCATATCGCTCGCGACCGCGAGCGGGGCAGCACCAGCTACGGTCCGCACCGCTTTGACGTGCTGCTACGGCTGGAGGGCCGGCCGGCACGCGATCTGGTGTCCCGAGGCCAGCAGAAACTGCTGGGCGCAGCGATGGCGCTGACGATGGCGCGTTATGTCACCGAAGTAGCAGGTCGCGCCCCCACACTGCTGTTGGATGACCCTGCCGCCGAGCTCGATCGGGCACACACGGAGGGCTTATTGGCCGCCGTCGCTGCCCTGGGCGGACAACTGGTGGTCACCGCACTGCATGCCGAGCACACGCCGCTGGGCACGCCCGATCGGGTGTTTCACGTGGAACATAACGAGGTCAAAACAGCTATAATACAGGACTGAAATCACGAGCCTTTTCATGACCGCAGCAGACGTCTACGATTCCAGTAAAATCAAAGTCTTAAAGGGACTTGACGCGGTGCGCAAAAGGCCCGGCATGTACATCGGTGATACCGATGACGGCAGCGGTCTGCACCACATGGTTTTCGAGGTGGTCGACAACTCCGTGGACGAGTCCCTGGCGGGACATTGCGACCGGGTGGTGGTCACCGTTCACGCCGACGAATCCGTGACGGTCTCGGACAACGGTCGAGGCATTCCGGTCGACATCCACCCCGAGGAAGGCCGGTCGGCGGCCGAAGTCATCATGACCGTGCTGCACTCGGGGGGTAAGTTCGATGACATCTCGTACAAGGTCTCGGGCGGCCTGCACGGGGTCGGGGTGTCGGTGGTCAACGCGCTGTCGGACTACCTGCAACTGACCGTGTGCCGCGACGGCTTCATGCATCGCCAGGAATTCCACCTCGGCGAGCCGGTGGCGGCGCTGGCCGTGATCGGTCCGACCACTGAGCGCGGCACCACGATCCGCTTCCGGCCCTCCTCGCAGATCTTCACCAACATCCAGTTCAACTACGACACGCTCGCCAAGCGGCTGCGCGAGCTGTCGTTCCTCAATGCCGGGGTGCGCATCGAGCTGATCGACGAGCGCGAGAACAAGTCCGACGTCTTCGCGCACGACGGCGGCCTGCAGGCGTTCGTCAAACACCTGAATCGCTCGCGCACGCCGATCCACGAGAGCGTGTTCTGGTTTCGTACGCAGGAGGGCAGTGCGACGGTGGAGGTGGCGCTGCAGTGGAACGACTCCTACCAGGAGAGCATGTTCTGCTACACCAACAATATCCCGCAGAAGGACGGCGGCACGCATTTGTCGGGCTTTCGCGCAGCGCTCACGCGCACGCTGAATGATTACATCGAAAAAGAATCGGTAGCGAAGAAGGAAAAGATCGCCACCACCGGCGACGATGCGCGCGAGGGACTGACCGCGATTCTGTCGCTGAAGCTGCCCGATCCGAAGTTTTCTTCGCAGACCAAGGACAAACTGGTCTCCTCCGAAGTCAAAGGCCTGGTCGAGACCGCGGTGGCGCAGAAGCTCAGTGAGTTCCTGCTCGAGCACCCGCAGGAAGCGCGCGCCATCGTCGCCAAGATTCTCGAGGCGGCGCGCGCGCGCGAAGCGGCACGCAAGGCGCGCGAGATGACGCGACGCAAAGGCGTGCTCGATATCGCGGGCCTGCCCGGCAAGCTCGCCGATTGCCAGGAGAAGGATCCGGCACTGTCGGAAATTTTCATCGTCGAGGGAGATTCGGCCGGCGGCTCTGCCAAGCAGGGCCGCGATCGGCGCACGCAGGCCATCCTGCCGCTGAAGGGCAAGATCCTGAACGTCGAGAAGGCGCGCTTCGACAAGATGCTGTCGTCGGCCGAAGTCGGCACGCTGATCACCGCGCTCGGCTGCGGCATCGGCCGCGATGATTTTGACATCGAGAAATTACGCTACCACAGAATTATCATCATGAGCGTCGATGGCGACGAGCATGTTTTCGTCCGCGACCAGCAGCACGGCGTACGCATGACGACAGTTGGGCGATTTATCGATGCAGCGCTTGAGGGAATCAAGCCTGACGAGAAGGGCGTCGCGCGTCGTGTACGAGACCAACTCGGCGAAGTGCTGTGTTTCGGGTTAGAAGACCACCTCGTTCGCTTCCGGCCGATCAAAGGCGTGATTCGACACCCGGTGGAGGAGGTTCTCTACGAGGTCAAGACGGCCTACGGGCGCTCGATTCGGGTAACAGCCAGCCACAGCGTTTTTGTTCAGGACAACGGAGAGATTCGGCTCAAGCAAGGCAGCGAGTTGCAGGTCGGAGACCGGTTAGTAGCGCCGAGAACTATCCGCCTGCCCCAGAACGCGCCCGACCGCATCGATCTCCTGCGAGCGCTGCATCAAGTTCCGGAAGCGCGAAATCAGATCTGGGTGCGGGGACCAGCTGTGGAGGACTGGTTCAAGACTCGCATCGTTGAGGAATATGCTGACCGACCAGAGTTCTCTGCGCCACGCGTGGAATTTCCTGCCGAAGTACGAAAGGAACTGGCTTCTTTGCGCCGCGCTAGCGGCGTCACCAACGTCGAGCTATGCCGCAGGATTGGAATACGGCAACCCGTGACTTTCTATGCTTGGGAGAGCGGCGTTTCCCGTCCGACGTTGCCCAATTTCCAGTCGTATCTCCAAGTGATTGGTGCCAACGCGGCCGCGGTAATGCAACAGGTGTCCGTGGGACCGAGTCGACTCGAACGCGTTTGGGAAAATCAATATCGTGGTTCGCCCTGCAATCGGGTGCGAGATTACGTGCGACTGTCCGCGCTGGAGGCGGAGGATATTGAGTGGTTGGCGGATCGCGGAGATCTGGAGCTGACGCCGGAGCACAACGGAGATCAAGGTATCCGACGTTTCGTATGCGTCGATTCAGAACTCATGAAGTTGCTAGGGTTCTATTTGGCCGAGGGATCGTGTTCGGATCGCAACGGCGTGCGCCTGTGCATCGGCAAGAGCAATGTACGGTTCATGGAAGAGATGGCCGCGGCAATCACCCACGTTTTCGGGGTGCCACCCAAGAGCTACCCCATAAAGCGGGGCTGCGGGGAATTAAAGCTTTTGAATCGCGCTGCGGCCTTAGCGTGGCAGCACGTCTTTGGCTTTTGCGGCGCCGACTCTCTTAGCAAACGAATCCCCGACCTGGTATTTAATGTCGCTGAACCACTGAAGTTGGCGTTTCTGCGTGGCTATCTGCTTGGTGATGGCTGCGCGACGGGCGGAAAGGTTGTGTTTAGCACCTCGTCGCGCGACATCGCCAGTGGTGTTTCATATCTGCTCGCCACTTTTGGAGCTGTCGCGTGCATTCAGGAGATTGATGCCGACAGAGTTGCGCAACGATGCGGCGAGCAGGTTTTCAAGACAACCCATCGTCACTGGCAAATCATTCTTTCTGCAAGCGAAGACTTGGCTCGGCTGCGAAGCGTGTGGAGCGACCACTCGGGCGCCAGCACGGTAGAAGATAGGATCGCCGCTGCAGACTATCCACGCCGTCGGCGCTTCGATGTGATTGACGGAGATCTCATCGCGTTGCCCATTGTGTCGGTTACTCCCGTCGAAGCTTCAAACGGCAATGTTTACGACTTCTCGGTAGAAGGGGATGAGAATTTCATCTGCGGTTTCGGCGGAATCGCAGCGAAAAATACCGATGCGGATGTTGACGGAAGCCACATACGCACGTTGCTGTTGACCTTCTTTTACCGGCAGATTCCGCTGCTGATCGAGCGCGGGCACATCTACATCGCGCAGCCGCCGCTGTACAAGGTCAAGCGCGGCAAGCAGGAGATCTACGTCAAGGACGACAACGAACTCAATGCGCTGCTGCTCAACAGTGCGCTCGAGGACGCGGCGCTGCACGTGAGCGCGACTGCCGAGGCGCTGCGCGGCTCGGCACTGGAGATGCTGGCGCGACGCTACATGGAGGTGCAGGCAATCATTCGCCGCTGGGCGCGTCGCTATGACGAGCGATTGCTGGAGCAGATGATCTACATTCCCCAGGTCAAGGCGGGCGATAGCGATAATTCCGACTTCATGCGCAGCTGGGCCGCGGAGCTGGAAGCGCGGCTCAATGCGCGCGGCGACGGGCGGCGCAGTTTCCAGCTGCAGCTGCGCGCCGCAACCGACGGTCATCCGCGCATCGTGGTTCGCAAGACCGAGCACGGCCTGGTCACCGAGAAGATGCTGCACCGGGAGTTCTTCGAATCGGCCGAGTACCAGCGCATCTCGGAACTTGCGCGTACGCTCGCCGACCTGATCGGCGAGGGCGCCTATGTAACGCGTGGCAATGAGCGCGAAGACGTCGGCGCCTTCAAGCAGGCGATGACCTGGCTGTTCGACCAGGCGCGCAAGGGCCAGACGATCCAGCGCTACAAGGGCCTGGGCGAGATGAATCCCGAGCAGCTGTGGGAGACGACCATCAACCCGGCGACGCGCCGCCTGATGCAGGTGCGCATCGAGGATGCGGTCGCATCCGACGAGATCTTCACCACGCTGATGGGCGATCAGGTCGAACCGCGGCGCGAGTTCATCGAGAAGAACGCACTGTCAGTGGCGAATCTGGATATCTAAGGGCGCCGCAGGCGTCCTATCGAGCTGTACCTGATGGCGCTGGAAGCCAACTGCACCCCAGAGGAGGTGCATCGTGCGCTGATGCGATGTCTGGCAACCCAGGGACAATCCGCGGCCGTAGCGGCAGCTTTTTTGCGCTGCCGCGCCATGCTGTCACGTCATTTTGGTACCGTGCCGTCGCCGCTGACTGAACAGATTTACCACGACGCCTGTTCCAGGGCGCCGGGCTCGAGCGTGCGCGGCGCGCCGCGCCGCACCATCGGCGGCGCGCCGGCGTGCGCGGCGCTGCAGTAGATCTGCATCTGGCAGTGCTTTAGAGTCTGCGCCCCCGGCGCCGATCAACAGTAGCTATCAGGGAGAGATGTATGTCGCGAATGATTCGAACCACGGTGCTGTTGGCAGGTTTGCTGCTTGCCGCGGCGAGCTTCGCCGAGGCCCCGGCCGGCGCACCCGCCGGCGCCACCGGCCTGTGCAAGGACGGCAGCTATTGGACCAACCCGACCAAGCAGGGCGCCTGTCACGGCCACAAGGGTATACAGACCTGGTACGGGGCCGCCGATGCCGGAACCGCCGCCGCTGCCCCGGCCCCGGCTGCTGCACCGGCGCCCGCGGCGCCTGCCGCGATGCCAAAGAGCGCGTCCGCACCACCGGCCAAGGCCAGCTATACGCCGCCGGCTACCGCGGCTGCCGGCGGTGGTCCAGGCATGGTGTGGGTCAACAGCAGCAGCAAGGTCTACCACTGCCCAGCCGATCGCTGGTATGGCAAGACCAAGAGCGGTGCCTACATGTCGGAGGCCGACGCGAAGGCGCAGGGGAATCGTCCCGATCACGGCAAAGCCTGTCAGTAAAGCGGTGCCTTATGCCACGACAGGCAACCAATAGCCCTCACCTGGCAACGCCGGTCGGGCCGTTCTCTCACGCCGTGGATGCCGGCCAACTGGTATTCCTGTCCGGCCAGGTCGCGCAGGACCCGGTGACCGGAAAGCTGCCAGCGGGCGCGGTCCGACAGCAGACGCAACAGATATTCGTGAACATCGGCCTACTGCTCAAGGATCTTGGACTGACACTGGACCAGGTCGTGAAGGTCAATGTTTATCTGACCTCGATGAGCAATTTCGCGGAAATGAACGCGGTCTACGGCGAACACTTCGGCCAGCCGTATCCGGCGCGCACCACGGTCGCGGTCAGCGAACTGCCGCTGGGCGCGATGGTCGAGATGGAAATGGTGGTCAAGAGAGGGTAGCAGCGCCGCTGCCAACCTGGTGACCGCCTCGCGATAGCGGGCGATGGCAACCAGAGCGGCAGAGGAGACGATGGATGATCGATTTATATTTCTGGCCGACGCCCAATGGACTGAAGCTCAAGCTGTTTCTGGAGGAAGCCGGAGTGCCGTATCGGGCGATCCCGCTGGACATCGGCAAGGGCGAGCAGCACCGGCCGGAATTTCTCAAGATCTCGCCAAATAACCGGATCCCGGCGCTGGTCGACCACGATCCGCCGGACGGCGGGGCGCCGCTGTCGCTGTTCGAGTCCGGTGCGATGCTGCTGTACCTCGCCGACAAGAGCGGCAAGTTCATTCCCGCCGATGTGCGCGCACGCGCCGATGTGCTGCAGTGGCTGTTCTGGCAGGTCGGCGGCCTGGGGCCGATGGCCGGGCAGAATGGCCACTTCAGGGTGTATGCGCCGACCGAGCTGCCGTATGCGATCGATCGCTACACCAAAGAGGTGCATCGGCTCTACGGCGTGATGGACCGGCGCCTCGCGGACCGGGGATTTCTTGCCGGCGGATATTCAATCGCCGACATGGCCTGCTACCCGTGGATCGTCCCGCATCAATCACAGGGCCAGGACCTGAACGAGTTCCCGAACCTGAAACGCTGGTTCGAAGTCATTGCCGCGCGTCCCGCCACCATCCGTAGCTACGAGGGCGTTGACCCGCCGTACCAGCGCGACCGCACGCAGATCACCGACGAGGAGCGCAAGCACCTGTTCGGCCAGACCGGCAGCGCCGCGACAGCCAAGTGATGAAATGCACCGCACAGAGTTATTGAGGCATGTAGAGAATTTTTATAATAAAAAATTCTCTACATGCCTCAATAACTCTGTGTGTTACGTGTCGTCCCGGTGCTCTTGCGGCGCTGCCGGTCTGGCCGGATGAGTGGAGTGCGCTTCTATCCATGACTGCGCTTCGGCATTGACGTCGCGCGGATTGCGGCCGGCCGCCGCGATCGGGGCGCCGATGATGACGCGGATGGTGCCGGGCTGTTTCAGCAGGCCGCGCCGTGGCCAGTAGTAACCGGAGTCGTGGGCCACCGGGACGATCAGCCGGCCGGTCTCGGCGGCCAGCAGCGCGCCGCTGATGCCGTACTTGCGCGTCTCGCCCGGCGGCATGCGCGTGCCCTCCGGAAAGATCACGATCCATTTGCCCTCGGCCAGCCGCGCCTTGCCCTGCTCGATCACGCCGCGCACCGCGCCGTGGGCGGCGTCACGATCTACCGCAATCGCGCGCAATTGCTGAATGCCCCAGCCGACGAATGGAATCCAGATCAGTTCGCGCTTGAGCACCCACACGTGCGGCGGCAGCAGCAATGCCTGCGCGACCGTTTCCCAGCTGGAGGAATGTTTCATCAGCGCGATGTGGTTGCCGGGCGGCAGCCGCTCGCGACCCTCGACCTGGTAGTCGAGCCGGCAGGTCCAGCGCAGCACGAAAAGAATCACCCGCGCCCACACGCGCGCCAGTGCGAAGCGGCCGCGGAACGGCAGGAACAGGCAGGCAACGACGAAAAAGATCGCGTAGAAAAAGGTCCACAGCAAAAAAAACGCCGTGAACCCCAGCGAACCGATGAACTGCAGCGGTTCGATCGTGCTCACCCCGGCAGGCGCGACAGGTCGGCGATCCCGCAGAACAGCGCACGCAACTCGGCCAGCAGCGCCAGACGATTGTTGCGCAGCGCCGGATCCGCATCGTTGACCAGCACCCGATCGAAAAATGCATCGACCGGCGGCTTAAGTTCCGCAAGCAGGTCGAGCGCGCGCGCGTAGTCGCGTGCATTCACCGCCGCCACGACCTGTTCCCGCAGTGCCAGCAGCGCCTGGCGCAGCTCGCGCTCGGCGTCCTCGCGCAGCAGCGCATCGTCGAGTGCCGGCGCCGATTCCGCTGCCGCGCTCGCGGCTGCCGATTTGCGCAGGATATTGGCGATGCGCTTGTTGGCCGCGGCCAGGCTCGCCCCTTCCGGCCGCGCCACGAAAGCGACCAGGGCGCGCAGCCGCGCATCGAAATCCAGCAGCGAGTCCGGGCGGGTCGCGAGCACCGCGTCGAACATCTCGGTGCTGATGCCGTTGTCGGCCGCGCGCTCCAGATACTGCGCGCGGGCGCGCTCCATCACGAAACCGTAGATAGTCGCCGCGACCAGCCCGGCCTCGGTGTCGATGCCGGCGATCGGCTGCAGCCGCACCGCGCGCTCGATCAGCTCGACCAGGTTCAGATCCAGGCGATGCTCGAGCACAATGCGCAGCACGCCGATGGCCGCGCGCCGCAGCCCGAACGGGTCGCTGTTGCCGCTGGGTTTCTGGCCGCTGGCAAAAATGCCGGCCAGCGTGTCGAGCTTGTCGCCGAGCGCGACCGCGTCGCCGACGCTCGAAGCGGGCAGGGCATCACCGGCGCCGCGTGGCAGATAGTGGTCGCCGATCGCCTCGGCGACCCGAGCCGCTTCGCCATCGGCCAGCGCGTAGTGGCGACCCATGATGCCCTGCAGTTCGGGGAATTCGCCGACCATCGCCGTCAGCAGGTCGCATTTGGCCAGCTGCGCCGCGCGCGTGGTATCGGCGTCATCGGCGCCGATCTGCTCGGCAATGACGGCGGCGAGCACCGCGATTCGGTCGGTGCGTGCGCCGAGCGAGCCGAGCTTATCGTGGAACGTCACCGCATCGAGGCCGGCGCGGCGAGCGGCCAGCGGCTGCCTGCGATCCTGCTCCCAGAAAAAGGCCGCATCCGCCAGTCGCGGTCGCACCACGCGTTCGTTGCCGGAGCGCACCACGTCCGGATCAAGGCTGTCGATATTGCTGATGGTGATGAAACCGGGCAGCAGGCCGGCATCGTTCTCGAGCGCGAAATAGCGCTGATGCTCCTGCAGCGTCGAGATCAGAACCTCGCGCGGCAGCGAAAGAAATCGTTGCTCGAATTGCCCCGCCAGTGCCACCGGCCATTCCACCAGCGCGGTGACTTCATCCAGCAGCGCATCAGTGATGATCGCGCGCCCGGCAAGGCCTGCCGCCAGCCGCTCGACCTGCTCTCGTATGCTCGAGCGGCGCGCCGCAAAAGCGGCGACCACCTTGCCGCGCGTCAGCAACGTTTTGGCGTAGACGGCGGGCGAAGCGATGCGCAGCGCTCTGTTCGCTGCCATGAAGCGGTGACCGTAGCTCACCGCGCCGGACTCGACGCCGAGCACCGATGCCGGCACCACTTCGCGCCCGTACAGTATCAGCAGCCAGTGCACCGGCCTCACAAACTGCACGTCGCCTGACCCCCAGCGCATGCGCTTACCGGTCGGCAGGGCGTCCAGGCTCTGCTGCAGCACTGCCGGCAGCAGCGTCATGGTCGCCGCACCACGCTTCAAGCCCTCGAAATACAGGTATTCGCTGCCCTTCACATCGCGTTCACGTCCGAGCGCTTCCAGCGCCACCCCGCAGCTGTGCGCGAACGCGGTGGCGGCGCGGGTGGGCGCACCGGCGGCGTCGAAACTGGCGCTGAGCGGTGGGCCGCGGCGCTTGATAAGCTGATCGGGCGGTCGGCTGGCGAGCCGGCGGATATGGACCGCGAGCCGGCGCGGGGTGGCAAACGACTCCATCGCTGCAACCGCCAGCCCGGCCTGCGTCAGGCGTGTGCGCAGGCCTTCGGCCAAGGCCAGTTCGAGCGTGCGCAGCGCCCTGGGCGGCAACTCCTCGGTGCCCAGCTCGATCAGCAGATCGCGCCGCTCGATGCGCGCGGCCGCCGCGGACTCACTCATGCCCGCGCCTCGTCCACCGCCAGCGCGCCTTCAAGACTTGCGGCGACCGAGGCCGATGCGCCGGCACCGCGCAGCATCGGGAAACCGAGCGCTTCGCGGCTGGCGTAGTAAGCCTGCGCGATGCTTCGAGCCAGCGTGCGCACCCGCAGGATGAAACGCGCGCGCTCGGTTACCGAGATGGCGCGGCGCGCATCCAGCAGGTTGAAGATGTGCGACGCCTTGAGCGCCTGCTCATAGGCCGGCAGCGCCAGTTTCGCCGCCAGCAGCTCGTTGCAGGCCTGTTCGTGCTCGTCAAAATGTCGCAGCAGCATCGGAACATTGGCGTAATCAAAATTGTACTTCGACTGCTCGATCTCGTTCTGAAGGAACACATCGCCATAGCTCACCCGTCCCTGCGGCCCTTCGGACCAGAGCAGGTCGAAGATGCTCTCGACGTCTTGCAGGTACATGGCCAGGCGCTCCAGTCCGTAGGTGATCTCGCCGCTGACCGGCCGGCATTCGAGCCCGCCGACCTGCTGGAAGTAGGTGAACTGGCTGATCTCCATGCCATTGAGCCAGACTTCCCAGCCCAGTCCCCAGGCCCCGAGTGTCGGCGACTCCCAGTTGTCCTCGACGAAGCGCACATCGTGCACCCGCAGGTCGAAGCCCAGCGCCCGCAGGCTGTCGAGGTACAGCTCGAGGAAGTCGCGGGGCGACGGCTTGATCAGCACCTGGAACTGGTAATAGTGCTGCACCCGGAATGGATTCTGGCCATAGCGACCATCGGTGGGTCGGCGCGAGGGCTGCACGTAGGCGGCACTCCAGGGCTCCGGACCGATGCAGCGCAGGAAAGTCGCCGTATGGAAGGTGCCGGCTCCGACTTCCATGTCATATGGCTGCAGGATCACGCAGCCTCGCTCAGACCAGTAGTGCTGCAGCGTGAAGACAAGGTCCTGAAAAGTGCGGGGCTTGGTGCCGATCTTCGTGGTTTTCATCAGGATCGAGCCGGTTTGAGGCAGGCGCGAGTATAAGCGAGCGCTCGCTGCAGAATCGCGCTGTCCTGCAGCCGCTGAACTGCGTTGCACGCAGTTAGGGCGCAGGTTTTTCCATCGCACTATACTAGTGCAACAGCGCTCCCAGGGGAGGCCAGATATTTCCCAGGTCGCTGAATGGACTACTGATTTCGACGACCGGGGATTGGCATGAGCAGTGCAGTGATGCCAGCCCGACACAATAAGAACTGTTCCCAGAAGAACTATTCACTAACGGAGGCGGTATGAGTTCGAGTGATGTGGTGAAGCTGATCAAAGAAAAAGAGGTGAAGTGGGCCGATCTGCGGTTCACCGATACCCGGGGCAAAGAGCAGCACGTGAGCATCCCGTCGAGGTACGTGACCGAGGAGTTCTTTGTCGAGGGCAAGATGTTCGACGGCTCCTCGATTGCCGGCTGGAAGGGGATCAACGAGTCGGACATGATCTTGCTGCCCGATGCCTCCACCGCGATCATCGATCCGTTCTTTGAGGAAGCGACGGTCGACCTGCGCTGCGATGTGATCGAGCCGGCCACGATGCAGGGCTATGAGCGCGATCCGCGCTCGCTCGGCAAGCGTGCCGAGGCGTATCTGAAATCCACCGGCATCGCCGATTCGGCGCTGTTCGGGCCGGAGAATGAATTCTTCATCTTCGACAGCGTGCGCTGGGGTGCGGACCTGCGCAGTGCGTTCTACGAGGTCGATTCGATCCAGGGTTCGTGGAACTCGGACACCGCCTACGAGGCGGGCAACAAGGGGCATCGGCCCGGGATCAAGGGCGGGTATTTCCCGGTGCCCCCAGTGGACGCGTTTCACGACATCCGCGCCGCGATGTGCAAGGCGTGCGAGGAGATGGGGCTGGTGGTGGAGGTGCATCACCACGAGGTGGCCACCGCCGGGCAGAGCGAGATCGGCATCGGCGCCAACACGTTGGTCAAGAAGGCCGATGAGGTGCAGATCCTCAAGTACGCGCTGCTCAATGTCGGGGCCAACTACGGCAAGAGCGTGACCTTCATGCCAAAGCCACTGGTGGGCGACAACGGCAGCGGCATGCACGTGCACCAGTCGCTGGCCAAGGACGGCAAGAACGTGTTCGCCGGGGACAAGTACGCGGGCCTGTCGGAGGCGTGCCTGTATTACATCGGCGGCATCATCAAGCACGCCAAGGCGATCAACGCGCTGACCAACGCGACCACCAACAGCTACAAGCGCCTGGTGCCGGGATTTGAAGCCCCGGTGATGCTGGCGTACTCGGCCAGAAACCGCTCCGCCTCGATCCGCGTACCCTGGGTGTCGAGCCCCAAGGCGCGGCGCATCGAGGTGAGATTCCCCGACTCCACCGCCAATCCGTACTTTGCATTTGCCGCGATGATGATGGCAGGACTGGACGGGATCCAGAACAAGATCCACCCCGGGGATCCGGCCGACAAGGACCTGTACGATCTGGAGCCCGAGGAGGCCAAACACATTCCGACCGTGTGCCACTCGCTCGACATGGCGCTCGAGCATCTGGATCACGACCGCGAGTTCCTCAAACGTGGCGGCGTGTTCACCGACGATGTGATCGATGCCTACATCGGCCTGAAGATGCAGGAAGTCACGCGCTTGCGCATGACCACCCATCCGGTCGAGTTCGACATGTACTACAGCGTCTAGAGGTCAAGTGTGAGGCGTGGCGCGGCATCCGCGGCGGTGATCAGGACCCGGCATAGCGGAACCAGCGCCGAGGGAGGTTTTTGTGTGCCAGCAGGCACCACCGGGGCTATGCTTGCAGTCGATGCGATGCTATCTGTCACTGCCCCTGGCGGCGCTGGCCCTGCTCGGCCTGGCAGGCAGCGCGGTCGCGCAGACCACCACGACCTATCGCTGGGTCGATGCCCAGGGCGTGGTCCATTACTCGGACACCCCGCAGCCGGGCGCGCAGGTGATTCAGCTGCCCTCGGCGCAGACCTATCGCGCGCCGCCTGCCCCGGCTGCGGCGCAAAAGGCTGCCGCAGTGAGCGATCCGGTGTCGCCGTATCAGTCCTGCGGCATCGCCGAGCCGGCCGCCGAAGCCTCGTTCTTCGCTCCCGAGACGATCCCGGTGACGGTGGCGCTCGCTCCGGGGCTGCGGCCGGGAGATCAGCTTGCCGTGACGGTGGACGGCGCGCCGGTCGATCCGGCTACCCCCGGTGGACTGCAGTACCAGGTGCCGGGTCCCGATCGCGGTGCCCACAGCGTGACTGCCCTGGTGCGCGACGCCGATGGCAAGGTGGTGTGCCACGCCGCGCCGGTCACGTTCTATGTTCAGCGGCCTTCAGCACTCTCTCCCACCTCGCCCGCGCGCGGGCACTGAGGCCTGGCGTTACGCCGCAACCGCGCGCCAGGGCGGAGGCGCGCGGTGGCGCTTGAACAGTTCGCGCCCTCGCCGCTGTCGCATTTCGATCCGGCGGATCTGCTCGACGTGCTGTCCACCGGCGTGGTCGTGCTCGACGCTGATCTGTGCGTGGTCTATGCCAACGTCGGTGCTCAGGACCTGCTCGCTGTCGGGTTCAGCAAGGCGCGCGGCCGTCCGATCACCGAACTGTTTGCCGACCCGCTGGCGCTCGACGGCATCCTGCGCCGCTCGCTCGCGCGCAACGAGACCTGCGCCGGCCATGAAATCCAGCTGATGCCCACGGGCCTTGCCGGCAAGCGCGACCCGGTGGTGGTCGACGTCACGGCGACCCCGCTCGAGGGCCAGGTCACCGGTACCCATCTGCTGCTCGAACTGGCCGATGCCAGGACGCGCCAGCGCATCACCCGCGAAAGTGAAATGCTGTCGCGTCTTGACGGCAGCCGGCTGATGATTCGCCAGCTCGCGCACGAGATCAAGAATCCGCTTGGCGGCCTGCGCGGCGCGGCGCAACTGCTCGATCGCGAGCTGCACAATGGCGCGCTGAAGGAATACACCACGGTCATCATCAACGAGGCCGACCGCCTGCGTGCGCTGGTGGACAGCATGCTCGGGCCGTCGCGGCCACCGCAGATGGCGCTGGTCAACATCCATGAGCTGTGCGAGCACGTGTTTCACCTGCTGCGCAGCGAGGCGCCCTCGGGCGTGCTGATCGACCGCGACTACGACCCGAGCCTGCCGAGCGGCAACTTCGATCGCAACGAGATCATCCAGGCGCTGCTCAACGTCGCGCGCAACGCGCTGCAGGCGGTGGACCCGTCCGGCGGCCACATCACGCTGCGCACGCGTGCGCTGTCGAACATCAATATCGGCACCGAGCGCCATCGCCTGGTGGCGAACCTTCAGATCGAGGACAACGGTCACGGCGTACCGCCGGAGTTGACTCGCAGCGTGTTCTATCCGCTGGTCACCAGCCGCCCGACGGGCACCGGGCTGGGACTGGCAGTGGCCCAGGATCTCGTGACTCGCCATCGCGGCATTGTCGAGTTCGAGAGCCGTCCCGGCTGCACCGTATTTTCACTGCTATTGCCG